>Ga0307442_1000882_pt1 | contig 14796 bp, 15 predicted proteins | sample SalMarWE160430MG_FD_202143 | JGI IMG/M metagenome (GOLD analysis project Ga0307442, IMG submission 202143) | Salt marsh sediment microbial communities from the Plum Island Ecosystem LTER, Massachusetts, United States - WE1604-30 | ecosystem: Environmental > Aquatic > Marine > Intertidal zone >...
CAGCCGCGCGACCTCCGCCACATAGTTGTCGTTGCAGTAGGGCGTCGAGATCTCCTGGCCATTCACCCTCTGATAGCCCTCGTTGCAGACGATGCCGGCTTCGGCATTGGCGGTGCCGAGACCGAGCGACGCCACGCAACATGCAAGCGTGCGCTTCATGACCATGAGCCTCCTCCACACCATGCCCTCGCGGATACTTTGACGTGGGCAGCCAGGCATGCGCGCGCAAGACGACCGACCTGCGCAATCTCCCGGTAACATTGCTGGGGTGCAACGCGCGCAAGCCGCTTTACTCGGCGACCCGAGACGGGAGAGTATGGGGGCCGAGCAACGCACGAGGCGCCCCATGGTCCTGGAACCCATGTCGCTCATCGGCTGGCTGATCATCGGCGCCATCGCCGGCTGGCTCGCCGGCAAGATCGTCGAAGGCGGCGGCTTCGGCTTCGTCGGCAACCTCGTCATCGGCATCATCGGCGCCTGCATCGGCGGCCTCATCCTGCCGCGGCTCGGGATCATTCCGGCCTCCACCTTCGGCAATCTCATCGCCGCCACGCTCGGGGCCGTCGTACTCTTGGTGGTGCTCGGGCTTCTGAAACGCTCCTGAGCTGCGCGGACCACGCGCGGCGGCGCACCACATGCGCCAACGCGCCTGTGCATAACCTCAGCTACATGTGCAAAACGCTGGACGCGCGGATTGTTGGCCACAGTCGCGCCATGTTAGCTCGCAGGCGCGGTTCTGCGTGTGGGGCCCACGTTCGGGGCCGTGATTCTCTAGTTGCGGGGGGTATGAAATTGAAAGCGTTTTATCTCGCTGTTGCGTTCGTCGTGTCGATCGGACCCGCCAGCGCAAACGGTCTTTCGGAGTCGGGGCGCAGCGTACACGTCGCCCAATCGGGCATCTCGCGTCTCTATCAGGACGAATGGCTCTCAGCCCATACGCGCTCCTATGAGACCGAGGTGCCGCTCCTCAGAGCAAAAACCCTCGATGATGTGCAAGTCGACCCTCGCGTCGAGGCGGCCACCGCGCAAATCAGCGCCGCGCTCAAAGCCAAGATCCGCGCCATCGTCGCCTTCGCGCGCCAACAGGTGCGCAACACGACCGATGGGTCGCAGGTTCTGCGCAGCCGCATCCGTGTGCGCTGCGCGGCAAAGCAGGTCGTGGCCAAGCGCGCGCCGTCGCTGTCGACCATGCCGGCGTTGATGTTGTCGGAGCGCGCGGCCGAGCCACAGCTGATCGCCTCCACCGTGGAGCTCTGCTCGATCCAGCTGCTCCAGCTACGCCGCAACACGCCGAGCGAGCCGCGCAAGCGGGCCTTCGAGGTCACGCTGCCGTCCCTCGACGAAGTCTCTCCTTGAAGAGCGACAGCTGACGCGAAGCGGGCTTTGGTGACCGGGACCGCCGGGACCAGGGCGCGCTTTGCGTCCCGCGCTTAAAACCAACGCACCAAGTTGTAGGCGCTCCGCCGCTGCGGCTCACGCAGAGGAGCGGGCGCTTGTAGCGCGAACTCGCGCGCGGTTGGCAAGACGTCAACTCCGCGCTTTGCCGAATCCGGCAAATCAGCGACACTGGCGCCCTTTCAAAAGGGGGAAGAACCGCCAAGACAGGCAGAAATCAGCGTGAAAGCCGCCAGGCGAAGGAGGGCCGCCATGTCACGCAGAAGAAGCCATGCAATCGAGACGTACGGCGACAATGCCTTGACGTGGTTTTTCGTGGGGGTGCTAGTCATTGCAGCTGTGGCTGGTCTCTTGGACCAGATCACATTCGGCTAGCTGAGTGTGCCGGCGCTTGAGAGCGCGTTGAAGTTCTGAAAGGTCGAGAGCCAGATCGGCGCGCGCGCCGAGGGTCGGGCTATGCCATGCCGGGCCGCGGGGTGTCACGTCGTGCGCGCGCTCATGGACGAAGGCACTGTGAAGCGACCGGCCCTCGGTGACGCTCCGGACCCGCGCGCGGGCGCCGCAAAAGGCGGCGTCCCTGCGCCGATCGAAGACGAGGGCTCTCGGCGGGCCGCCTAGGAGGCCATCCTAGGAGGCCATGACCGCATCGCTCGTGTGCTCGGCGGAGGCGATGGCCTCGGGGTCGAGCACCGGCATGAGCTCGGCAGTGTCGCTGGAGCGGCGCACGCGGCCGTCGAACTTGGCACCTTCGGAGATGCCGAGCGTCTGGTGCATGATGTCACCTTCGACCACTGCGGTCGAATGCAGCGTGACGCTCACGGCGCGGATGGACCCGCGCACGGCGCCGCGCACCTCGATCTTCTCGGCACAGACCATGCCGACGACGGAGCCGTGCTCGGTGATCAGCACCTGCTTGCCGTGCACGTTGCCGCGGACGTGGCCGTCCACCTGCAGCTTGTTCTGGGAAATGATGGTGATCTTCTCGCCGAGCAGCGTGAGATCGTTGCCGATCACGGACGTGCCGGCCATCGTCCCCGTGGACGTTACGGGCTCGAATGAGGAAGGGCCGCCCGGGCGGGGCGGTGAGGCTACGCCACTGCGTCCGGAGAGCTTGGAGTTGACATCGGTCTTGGCATTGGAGTCGACGCTGAACACGGACACACCTCCGGCGCATATGGCGCTTTGAGACATAAAACAGTTTGTGCAATCCCCCGCCCGCCCAGAAACGCACGTATCCGGGGCGATATTTTGTCGATAACAGAAAAAGTTGGGTGCCCGCCATGCAAAAATGGCGGCAGGCGCCCTCGAGCTGCCCCGGGGCCGAATGGCCACACTCCGCCGCCCCGAGTATGGCCTCTGCAGAAGACGTTGCGCGGCGCTCAAAAGCGTCGCGGGCGGCCTCCGTCGGAGACCGCCCGCGCGTTACATCATCACACTCATTAGCGTCGGCAGCCGTGCCGGCGCATGCAGCGGTGATAACGCCGCCCCCAGCCGTGGCGCCAATGGCAGCGAGCGCTCCAGCGCCGGCAATGGCGCCGGTGGCGCCAGCCGGCCTTCTCGACGAGCGAGCCAGCGACCGTGGCCGCCTGCGCCGCCTTCATCTGCGGCACCATCGTGCCTGCAGCTGTGGACTGACTCACCATCAAGGGGGTGGCGAGCATCAGGGCCGCTCCGAGCAACAAGATTCGACGCATAGTGTCCTCCGTGAAAGGGTTGCGGCCGCGCGCGATCTCAAGAACAGCGCGCGGGCAACCTCTCCCTACACGAATGAATGGGGCGAAGATTTGATTTGTATCAGTGCACGCGTCGGCCGTGTGAGCCCGCCGACACCGTCCCCACGCGGTCTTTCCGGATGGAGTGCTCCCCACAAATGCGACGGGCGGTCTCCGGATGGAGACCGCCCGCACGTTGCGGAACGCTTGCGAGTGACCGCGTCAGCAGCCGTGGCGGCGCATGCAGCGGCGATAGCGCCAATTCCATCCCCAGCGCCAATGGCACTTGCGGTTCCAGCGGCGGCAGCGGTGGTGCCAGCGCGCCTTCTGGACGATGGCGCCGCCAACGGCGGCTGACTGTGCTGCCTTCATCTGCGGCACGGCCGTGCTGGCGGCCGTGGCCTGGGCCAGCATCAGCGGGCTCGCGAGCGCAAGAGCGGCACCGAGCAACAAGATTCGACGCATAACATCCTCCATTGAGTGGCTTTTCGAGACTTCGGGTACGCGAGGTACGCGCTTTTGAGTAGGCCCGGATTTCTTACGTTTGCGTCAATCAGAAGTCGCAGATGCGATCCTCCACAACAGGCGCTCCGCTGTGACAATTTTAGGCGCATTCTTCGCATGGCCGACCCGAGACCTCGCAATTACGAGTGATTTTCCTGCGGTGCGGGTGCCGGCGAGGCGCTGATCGGCGCGTCGCCCTTGACTATGCGGCACGTGCTGGGCTCTAGGGTGAGGCGCAAGGCGACAACTGCGAGAGCCCGGAGAGCGCAATGAGCCAAAACCCCCTCGTCGAGGAAACCAGACGCAAGCTCGACGAGCTCGAGCAGAAGATTAAGGCGGCCAGGTCGTCGCCCGGCGCCTCGCAGGAAATCGCCAGCGACGCGCACAAAGACTGGCAGGAGATGGTCCAGAGCCACGCCACCATCAGCCGCAAGCTCAACGCCGCCGACGATCAGTCGGCCGAGGTGCTGGAAGGCATCAGCCTCGACATCGACGTGCTGCGCCACTCGTTCGAGCGGTGGATGGCCCGCGTGGAGGGCAACTTCGCCAAGGGCGGCCAGGGCGACAAAACGTAAGGCCGGAGCCGGCACTCCGGCGCCTTTATTCGGGCGTCGCCATCCGTAGAAATACGGGGTAGTCTGTCAGCCGACCGGGGTTATGAGAGTGGAATGGACAGGCACGTTGCCGACAGCGTCGTGGCCCCGGCTCCCATGGCCGGCGCCTTGCGGCTGCCGGGCATGGTGGCGGGCCTGTCGTTCCTCATCTGCTACATCGTCCTCGACTGGGCGAGCCTGATCTTTCCCTATAGGCAGATCGGCATCACGCCCTGGAACCCGAGCGTCGGCCTCGCCTGGGCGTTCATCCTACTGTTCGGGCGGCGCTTTTTGCCGCTGCTGTTCGTGGCCCCGCTGCTCGCGGACGTGCTCGTCTTCGGGCTTGCGCTGCCCTGGTGGGTCCGAGTCGCGGCTGCGGGCTTGAGCGGCGCGGGATACGCGGCAGCGCTGTCGGTCCTCTCGTACCCCAAGACCCGCTTCAATGCCGCGCTTGGCACCATGCGCGACATGGTCCTGCTGATGGGCGCCGCGATTTTGGTCACCGGGATCGTGGCGCTCGCCTACGTAGGGCTGCTCGTCGCCTCGGGCCACCTCCCCGCCGCCGATGCCCAGTGGGCCCTCCTGCGCTATTGGATCGGCGACCTCATCGGCATCGCGGTGGTGACGCCGTTCCTCCTCATCTATGCCGCGGCCGGCAGGCTGCCGCGGCTGTCGCTGGAGAGCCTGGCGCAGGCGATCGCAATCCTGCTGGCGCTCATCTTGATCTTCGGGCTCGTCGGCGGCGCACACCTGCGGCTGTTCTACGTGCTCTTCGTGCCCATTGTCTGGATGGGGCTGCGCAAGGGGCTTGAGGGCGCCACGCTGGGCCTCGTGCTGGCGCAGATCGGGGTCGTTGTTGGCCTCCTGCTCACGCAGGAGAAAGTCGCCAGCGTGACCTCGCTGCAGGCGCTGATGCTCGTTCTCGCCCTGACCGGCTTGGCAATCGGCGTGGTGGTGAGCGAGCGCCGCCGCGCCGAGCGGCAGCTCTGGCTCAACCAGGAGGCGGTGAGCCGCATCTCGCGGCTCGGCAGCATGGGCGAGTTCGCGACCTCGATTGCGCATGAGATCAACCAGCCGCTGACCGCCATCTCCAACTATACGCGGCTGGTGAAGCGCTACATGGAGACCGGGGTCGGCAGCCGCGAAGCCGCAATCGAGGCCGCGGGCAAGGCGGTTACGCAGGTCGAGCGCACCGCCGCCATCATCAAGAGCCTGCGCGATCTGATACGTCTGGGCCGCAGCGAGATTGCACCGCAGAGCGTCCAGCGCATCGTACGCGAGACGGTGGATCTGCTCGAGCCCAACCTCCCGCGCGGCAAGGTCGAGATCAAGACGCGCATCCCCAAGGAGCTGCCGCTCGTCCTCGCTGACCTGCTGCAGGTGGAGCAAGTGCTCTTGAACCTGCTGTGGAACGCCATCGAGGCGATCGAGAGCACGGGGCGCGGAGGCCATGGCACCATCTCGATCGCGGCGGCAGCGGGGTCGCCGGGCTTCGTGGAGATCAGCGTCACCGATACTGGTCCCGGCTTTCCCCACGACTTCAAAGTGGCACCCGTCGGACCGTCCCGCTCGACCAAACGCCACGGTCTGGGTCTCGGCCTTGCCCTGTCACGATCCATCGTCGAGGCGCACGGCGGCCGGCTATCAATCGGCGACAGCGCCAACGGCGCCGTCGTCCGCTTCACGCTTCGAATGGCTCAAGAGGTGAAGGCATGAGCGAAACCGACCAAGTGTGTCTGATCGACGACGACGAGGCCGTGCGCGACTCTGTCGGGCTACTATTGCAAAACCACGAGTTTCACGTGTCGAGCTTCGGCTCGGCCGAGGAGTTCCTCAGCCACATGGAAGACGGTCTGCAGCCGGCGTGCGTGGTCTCTGATGTGAAGATGCCGGGGCTTTCCGGCCTCGACCTGCAGCGCCTTCTCGCGGAGCAGCAGGCGAGGATCCCGCTCATCCTTATCACCGGCCACGGCGACATCGCGATGGCGGTTGCCGCCGTGAAAGCGGGCGCGCACGATTTCCTGGAGAAGCCGTTCGACGACCAGACCCTGCTCGAGAGCATCGAAAGCGCCCTCGACGAGGCGCGGCGCAAGAAGGCGCACGAGGACACGCTGCAGGAGTTCGCCCAGCGCGTCGGCGAGCTGTCAGTGCGCCAGCGTCAGGTGATGGACCTCGCCGTCAAGGGCTATTCCAACAAGGAGATCGCGCAGGAGCTGGGCATCAGCCCGCGCACGGTCGAGACGTACCGGGCCTGGGTCATGGAGAAGACCGGTGCGCGCAACCTTGCCGACCTCGTGCGCTTGGCGATGCGCTTGGAGGACATGACGAGCGGCTGAGGCACACCCAAGGGGGGCGCAAAAACATTGCGGCGGCCGAGGGCTCGGCCGCCGCATTGCGGTGTCGCAGAAATCGGCAGTTAGATGATGTCGATCTCGGCCGGCAGATAGCTCGTAACCTCGAGGCCGACTTCCTGCTCACGCACCTGCGGCTTGTTCCAGATCTTCATGATGTTTCCTCCTTGAGCGGAGAACAGGAGAGAGAACCCCTCCTTCCCCGAGGGGCGATATAGCGGAGCCCATTTCATAGGGGCAACTGAATTTTTCCTATGGGAGGGATCAGCGCGACTTATGCTTTACGCGCGCAAGCAGCGATCTTCTGCAACCCGCAGCGAACCCTCGCTGAGCAGGCGCAAGGCCGGCGCTACTCGTCCTCGCCGGAGTTCCACTTCTTGATCGCGGTCAGCACCGAAGGCCGGCACGGGCCGAGCGGCCCTGTGGCGCTGTCAGCCGAATCGTCGCCCCTCTGCTTGGGGATCTCGTAGTGCTCCCTGCAGTACTCGGCCTGCTGGCGCTTCAACTCTTCGTGGGAGGCCTTTTTGGCTGCGTCCGGATCCCTGATCGCGGCAAGGGCCCCGGTCGTGGCTTCCTCCGCCGGCGGCTCGCCCGGCTTCGGAAGGTTGTCGAGCTTGGGCGGAACGACGAGCGGCTCGCGCGCGGCGAGCTTCGGATCGCCCGAGCTCGACTTGGCCCTGGCCGCATCCGACAGACCCATGGCGTTAAAAATGCCGCCGTTGAACTGCACGTCGTCCATGGAGCAACCAGCCGCGCCGAGTGCGAGGCACAGCGCAGACACAAGCACAATTCCCTTCGGACGATGGGCTCTCAGCGACATGATGACCCCGTGCATTCCCCCGTGGCGTCGTCGGCCCGGATCAAGCACTGGCACAGCGCCGACGCCTAATGGACTGGGCTACAACGGCTTTGCGGCGTCTTTGCGACTCGCCAGGAAGGAGTCATACAGCAGGCCCGCAACCCCGGCAACAATAGCCACATCCGCAACGTTGAATACATACCAGTAATAGCCCAGCGCGTGCAGGGAGAAGAAGTCCGCAACCCCCCCAAGCCGCACGCGGTCTATGGCGTTGCCGAGCGCGCCACCCATGATCAGGCCCAGGCTCGCCGCCATCAGCCAGTTGGCGGCCCCCCGCGACAGCCAGACCCACAAAGCCAGCGTCGCCAGGGCCCCGAAGCCCGCCAACATCAGCTGGCCTTCGTAGCTCGCCTGGTCGAACAGGCTGTAGCTGATGCCGATGTTCTTGACGTAGACGAGGTCGAGGAAGGGGGTCACGACGACGCGGCCCCGTTTGGCCATGCGATAGACGTCGAGCATCCACCACTTGCTCGCCTGATCGAGGACGAGCGTGGCCAGCGCGATCATGAGGCCCAGCCGCGAGAAGGGCCCCCAGAGCCAGCCGCGGGGCGCCGAGGCGTCCGTCATAGCGCCTCGCCTTTTTTCGCCCGTTGATCGAACTCGCGCACGGCGGCGGCGTCGCGCGGCGAAAGATCGGGGAACTCTGGATCGGCGCCGATATCAGGCAGGATGCGCCAGGAGCGCGCGCACTTTCTCCCTCGCGCGCGCTTCGGAACGACGCCGACGCCCGCAACGTCGGCAAGCGTGAAGGCGCCCTCGGGCGGCGCCTTGGCGATGAGGCGGGCGGCGCTGGTGATCGACACCTCGGCGAGATCGACGCCTTCGAGCGCGCGCAGCATGTCGTTGTTGGCCACGTACACCTCCGGCGCGGCCTCCAGGCTCGAGCCGATGCGCTTGTCCGCGCGCTCGAGCTCCAGAGCGCCGGTGACGACGCGGCGCACCGCGCGCACCAGTTCCCACTTCTGAGCAAGTTCGTCGTTGCGCCAAGCCGCATCGATCTTGGGAAACGTCTCAAGATGCACCGATCCCTCGCGCGAGGGATCGCGCGCAAGCCAGGCCTCCTCGGCGGTGAACGCGAGGATTGGCGCAAGCCAGACGACGAGCGCGGAGAAGATCTCGTCGATCACGGTCAGGGCTGCGCGCCGCTTCAGGCTGGAATAGGGCTCGCAGTAGAGTGCGTCCTTGCGGATGTCGAAATAGAAGGCGGACAATTCCGAGTTCAGGAAGTGCGACAGCACGGCGACGACCTTGCTGTAGTCGTAGGTCGCGTAGGCGGCGCGCACCTCCTCGTCGAGCTCCGTCAGCCGGTGCAGCATCACGCGCTCGAGCTCCAGATCGCGCATGTCCTTGAACTTGATGCGGTCCTCGGGCCGCAAGTGCGCGAGCGCGCCCAGCATCCAGCGCAGCGTGTTGCGCACTTTCCGGTAGGTGTCGACGAACGACTTGAGGATCTCCGGGCCGATGCGCAGATCGTCGGAATAGTCGGAGGCCGCCACCCACAGGCGCAAGATGTCGGCGCCCGACGTCTTCATCACGTCCTGGGGCGCGACGACGTTGCCCTCGGACTTCGCCATCTTCCGCCCCTTCTCGTCGAGGATGAAGCCGTGCGTCAGCACGATGTCGTAGGGCGCGCGCGCACGCGTTCCGCAGGATTCCAGCAGCGAGGACTGGAACCAGCCGCGGTGCTGGTCGGAGCCTTCCAGGTACATGATGCGGTCGCTGCCGTCGCGCTGGCGCTTGACGCCGGTGAGGCCGGGGAAGTGTTTGGGGTCCTCCAGCACGAAGGCATGCGTGGAGCCTGAGTCGAACCACACATCGAGAATGTCGCGCACCTGCTCCCAGTCGCCCGGATCGTCGACGAAGCCGTCGAGGAAGCGCTCCTTTGCGCCCTCGGCGAACCACACATCGGCGCCCTCGTCGGCGAAGGCGTCGGTGATGCGCTGAATGAGCTCCTTCGACTTGGCGAACTTGGGCGAAGGGATCACCTCGCCCGTCTCGGTGTGGCGGAACACGGTGATCGGCACGCCCCACGCGCGCTGGCGCGAGACGACCCAGTCGGGGCGGCCCTCGATCATGCCGCGGATGCGGTTCTCGCCAGAGGCCGGCACCCACTCGGTCTCGTCGATGGCTTTGAGCGCGAGCTGGCGCAGGCTCTGGTTGCCGCTCTTGGGAACACCCTTGAGGGGCTTGTCCATGGCGATGAACCACTGCGGCGTGTTGCGGAAGATGACGGGCTTCTTGGAGCGCCAGGAGTGCGGGTACTGGTGCTTCAAGCGCCCGCGCGCGATCAGCGCCTTCGCCTCAACGAGCGCTTTGATGACGGCGTCGTTGGCGTCGCCCTTGTCGCCCTTCGCGGTCAGGACCCGCTTGCCGGTGAAGCCGGGGGCGTCGGCCGTGAAGACGCCGTCTGCGTCGACGGTGAAGGGGATGGTGGTGTCGATGCCGCGCCGTTTCAGCTCGCCGGCGTTCGCCATCCAGATCTGGTAGTCGTCGGTGCCGTGGCCTGGCGCGGTGTGCACGAAGCCGGTGCCGGCGTCCTCGGTGACGTGCTCGCCGTCGAGCAGCGGCACGTCGAAGCCGTAACCGACGAACTCTCCCTCCAGGAAACCGAAGCGCCGAAGCGGGTGCGCGCATACGAGCTCGGCGAGCTCACGCGAGGGCACGGCACGTACGCGCGTGAAGTCTTCGACCTTTGCAGCCTTCATGACGTCGGCGGCAAGTTTGTCGGCCAGAATGAGCTTGTCGCCGGGACCTGCCCAGTTTCCTTCAGGCGCTGCGGTCACTTCATAGAGGCCGTAGTCGATGCGCGAGGAGAAAGAGATGGCGCGGTTGCCGGGGATCGTCCATGGCGTCGTGGTCCAGATCACGACCGAGGCGCCGCTGAGATCCGGAGATCCTTCGACGACGCCCGGCTCCTCCGACTGCTCGACGGACGAGACTTCCGGCCGCTCGCCGGAGTAAGCGACCGGGAACTTCACCCAGATCGTGTCCGACTGATAGTCCTGGTACTCGACCTCGGCCTCGGCCAGCGCCGTCTTCTCCACCACCGACCACATCACGGGCTTGGAGCCGCGATAGAGCGTGCCGTTCATGGCGAACTTCACGAGCTCATTGGCGATCGTCGATTCAGCCGCATGGCTCATGGTCACGTACGGATGCTTCCAATCGCCGACGACGCCCAGCCGCTTGAACTCCTCGCGCTGCACGTCGATCCAGTGCTCGGCGAACTCGCGGCACTCGCGGCGGAACTCGTTGATCGGCACCGCGTCCTTGTTGCGGCCTTTGGCGCGGTAGTTCTCCTCGATCTTCCATTCGATCGGCAGGCCGTGGCAGTCCCAGCCCGGTACGTAGTTGGAATCGTGCCCGAGCATGGTCTGCGATTTGACCACGAGATCCTTGAGGATCTTGTTGAGCGCGTGCCCGATGTGGATGTGGCCGTTGGCGTAAGGGGGGCCGTCGTGCAGCAGAAACTTGGGGCGGCCGCGGCTTTCTTCGCGCAGGCGCTCGTAAAGCCCGATCTCGCCCCAGCGCTTCAGAAGGCGCGGCTCGAGATCCGGCAGCCCCGCCTTCATGGGGAAGTCGGTCTTGGGCAGGAAAAGCGTCTTGCTCCAGTCGTGCGATTGCGCCGCCGGCTTCGCCGCGGGCGCGGACGCAGGCGCTGCGGGAGCGGCCTTCGAAGCCGCTGCGCCTTTCGTCTTCGGCTCTGCCTTGGTCTTGGTGGGGGCGGCGCTGCGTTTGCCGCCGTTGCTCTTGGCCATCGTCTCGTCTCGCCGCTTGTCTCGCGGGGGGTTCTAGCAACATGGCTCCGGCTAATCCAGGCGCCTCGAGGCAAGCCTCAGGTGTGGGGCACCGCGGGGGCCGCGCTGAGGACCTCGCGGGCGCGGGCGCAGTCGGCCTCCATCTGCGCGATCAGCGCCTCGCTGGTATCGAACTTGCGGTCATTCCGAATGAAGTCGATGAACTCCACGCCGATCTCGCGGCCGTACAGATCGCCCTCGAAACCGAACAGAAACACCTCCAAGACCGGCATGCCATCGTCGTAGGTGGGGCGCGTGCCCAAATACGCGGCACCGTCATAGCGCTCGCCGCCGAGATAAACGCGCACCGCGTAGATGCCGTGGCCGAGCCCCGTGCCGCGCGGCAGCGGCACGTTGGCGGTGGGAAAGCCGAGCCCTATGCCGCGTTTGGCGCCGCCGACCACCCTGCCGCCGATACGCCACCAGCGCCCGAGCGTGCGCGCAGCACCCTTTACGTCCCCTTGCGCAAGATGCACGCGGATGGCGCTCGAGGAGAACACCTCGCCGTCTTCGGCAACAGGTGAGACGACGCTCAGCCCGAAACCAAGCTTGAGGGACGCCTCACGCATGGTCTCGGGTGTGCCGCCGCGATTTTTTCCGAAGAAGAAGTCGTAGCCGATCACGACGTGGCGCGCGCCCAAGCCTTCGACCAGCACGCGCGCAATGAAATCGTCGGCAGCAAGACCGGCAAGGGCGGCGTCGAAGTTGAGCACGATCGCGAGGTCGAGTCCGAGCTTTTCGAAGATCTCAAGCTTCTGCTTAAGCGGCGTCAGGCCAAAATGCGGCTCCTCGGGATGAAAGAACTCGCGCGGATGCGGCTCGAAGACGAGCACGCCGGCGGGAGCGCCGAGGCTGCGGGCCTTTTCGACCGCAGCTTTGATCAGCGCCTGATGGCCGCGGTGCACGCCATCGAAGTTGCCGACGGCGAGGACGGCGCCGCGGGCCTCCTGCGGCACGTCCCGGTAGCCGTGAACGACCTGCATCACGCTTCGCCCTGTGGCTGCGAGCTCAGTCTTTACGTCTCTCAAGCGGGGCGCCTGGGCACCATCAGCACGGCCTCGCCCTCGACCACCGGCTTGTCGTTGACCGTGCACACGCAGTGGAAGCGCGCGCGCTTCTTCTCCGGCACGAGCTCGACGACCTTCACCGTCGTCACCACCGTGTCGCCGATCTTGACGGGCGCCTTGAAGTTCAAGGTCTGCGAGATGTAGATGGCGCCGGGACCCGGCAGCTTCATGCCGAACACCGCCGAGATGTAAGCGGCCGACAGCATCCCGTGCGCGATGCGCTCTTTGAACATCGTGGACGCAGCGTAATCGGCGTCGATGTGCACGGGGTTCCTGTCGCCGGAGACATCGGCGAACGCGGCAATGGTGGCCTCGGTCACGGTGCTGGAGAGGCTCGCCTCCTGCCCGACGCTAAGATCCTCGAAGTAAACGCCCTTTGCCTCCGTCGCCATGCATTCCGCTCCCTTGGTTACCGGGCTTTCTTTGCGCGCCGCGACACTATCCGCGCCCGTGCTGGGGAGCAACTCGGCGGCCGCAGCGCCAGGGCTTCCTAAGGGATGCAGCGGCACCCCGCGCGGGTGAGCCGATCCACGGTTGCGCCGCCCCGGGCGGGCGAGCTATAAGGCGCCATTCCCCTGTTGCCTTTAGAACGCTTGGCCCTGCGGACCGCAGGAGCCGGAGGTAGAAGCCGTCATGAGCGACCGCAGACCCCTGATGCCAAAGGCGACCGCCGTCTGGCTGGTCGAGAACACCTCGCTGACGTTTGACCAGATCGCAGCCTTCTGCGGGCTGCACGTGCTGGAGGTGAAAGGCATCGCCGACGGCGACGTGGCGCAAGGCATCAAAGGGCTCGATCCCGTAACGTCGGCGCAGCTGACGCGCGAGGAGATCGAGACGGCAGAGCGCGATCCCGGCCACGAGCTGCACCTTGCCGAGCCGAAGGTCGTTGTGCCCGAGACGCCGGCCAAGAAGGGTCCGCGCTATACGCCGGTCTCGCGTCGGCACGACCGGCCCAACGCCGTGCTCTGGCTGCTGCGCAACCACCCCGAGCTCAAGGACAGCCAGATCATGCGCCTCGTCGGCACGACCAAGCCGACGATCACGCAGATCCGCGACCGCACGCACTGGAACGCGCCGAACCTGACGCCGCAGGATCCCGTGACGCTGGGGCTGTGCTCGCAGATCGATCTCGACAACGAGGTGAAGAAGGCCGCGCGCCGCCTGGAGCGCGAGCGCAAGGAAGCGCTGAAGGGCATGGAAAAGGCCGGCACGCTGCTGCCGACGGAGGAGACGACGGCTGAGGCGCCGGGACCGCGCAAGGTCGAGATCATGCAGCCCAGGGTCGTCGAGCAGCGCGAGGAGACTCCCGAGGAGGAGCAGGCACGCGTCTTCGCCAAGCTCAAGCAGATGAAGGTCGCCGAGGAGCCGACCGAGGAGGAGGCCGAGGAGCAGCCCGCTGCCGAGCAACCCGCCGCCGAGGAGGCGACAGGCGAGGAAGCGGGCGGCGAGGAGATGGGCGGCAAGGCGGACGACGACGAGCAGCCGCGCGAGGAGTAACGGATCAGGTCTTGAGGGACGCGGCCGCCGGTCGCTTGAACCCGAGCCAGCGCCAGCCCAACGCCTGCGCGACGAGCCAGGCGTAGCACATCAGCAGCACGATCGGCAGCAGGGGCAGCCCCCATGTCTGCACAAGCGTTCCGAGCCCGAAGGGGAGCGCCCAGGTGGCTCCGACGATGACGAGGCCGGCGGCATCGGTGCGCACCTCGCCCTCGCGCACATACCAGACCAGCGCCGCGAGCGGGATCGCGAGGTCGTAGGCGAGCACGTAAGGCACCATGAGCACGGAGCCGAAGGCGACGACCGCTGCCTTGAGCGGCCAGCCGGCGTCGCTGCGGATCGTGGCGCCCGTCGCGACTGCGACCAGGAGCGCGATCGCCCATTGCACCGCGAGCGCAGCTTTGACTGACAGCCCGGCAAACCAGGCCACGACATAGGGCGTCGTCATCTGGAACCGGTAGAAACCGTCCATCACCTCAACAAAGTGCCATTGGAACGGCATCGTCTCGGCGATGTAGACGCGCCAAGGCTCCACGCCGAAGGCCACGAGACTCAACAGGACGAGCACGAGCGCGCTCAAAGTCGCAGCGGCAAGCGCGCGCCAAGACGGCAACAGGATCAGCATCAGCGGCAGCAAGAGCCCGAGCTGCGGCTTGATAGTGAGCCCGCCGATCATGACGCCGGCGAGGATGGGTCGCGCGGGCAGCGCGCGCAGGGCGCCGACGAAGAGCGCCGCAAGCAGCAGCCCCAGCTGGCCGAGGACGACGTTGGTCCAGACGACCGGCGATAAGACGATCGCCCATAGAAGCATGCCGTCTCCGCGCTTCGGCACGCGCCCGAGCGCTACGCCGATGAAGGCGACGACGCCCGCGAGCGACCAGAGCGCCAGCGCCACGAGATAGGGAAAGGCGCCGAAGCCCGCGAGCAGGATCAGCGCGTGCGGCGGATAGGAGAAGTTCATCCCCCGCAGGTCGGGCGAGAACCATTGGCGCAGAAGCGCGAAGTAGCGGGGCAGGTCGTA
>Ga0307442_1000884_pt1 | contig 14774 bp, 10 predicted proteins | sample SalMarWE160430MG_FD_202143 | JGI IMG/M metagenome (GOLD analysis project Ga0307442, IMG submission 202143) | Salt marsh sediment microbial communities from the Plum Island Ecosystem LTER, Massachusetts, United States - WE1604-30 | ecosystem: Environmental > Aquatic > Marine > Intertidal zone >...
CATTGGGTATGAGCAAGGCACCCTTCAGCTGTCTTATGACAATGTCGGCGGTCGCCGTCATTCCGGGCCGAAGGAAGAGATCCGAGTTGTCAACAGCAAGCAGGGTCTCATAGGTCACCACCCCCTGAACTGTCTTGGGGGAGAAGCGGACCTCGGTGACCTTTGCGGGAAATTTGCGGTTGGGATACGCATCCACGGTGAACGTCGCCTCCTGTCCTTCCCTGACCTTCCCCACGTCTGCTTCATCGACATCCACATGGAGTTCCATCTTCTTCAGGTCTTCGGCGATGGTGAAGAGCACCGGCGTTTGCAGTGAGGCCGCAACCGTCTGCCCAGGTTCAACCTGGCGCAATAGGACGATGCCATTGATGGGGGAATGAATGGTGGCCTTAGAGAGATTTGTCTCGTTGATCTTGAGCTCGGCCTCCGCTTTGGAGACATCCGCCACTGCGCTTCCTTCATCTGCCTCGGCCTTGGCAAGTGCCGCCTCGGCCTCTTCCATTTCAACCTGCGAGGGAACCCTGCCACCGCTTGATTTCCTGGCCTGTTGAAATTTGGCGAGTTTTGTTCTGGTTTGCCTGACATCAGCGCGGGCCCTCAATACCTTCGCACGCGCGGATGCAAGTGCTGCTCTCGCCTGGAGGACCTGTGCGTGCAGTTTCGACGTATCCAGGCGAGCCAGCACCTGGCCCGCTTTCACGTGGTCGTTATAATCGGCTTCCACTGTCTTGATGGTGCCTGACACCTCGACGCCCACCTGGACCTCGTTGATTGGCTCGAGGTTCCCTGTTGCGGTCACCGTGATGGTGAGGTCCCCTTTTTGGGCCTCCTGTGATCTGTACTGTACAGTGCTCTCTGCATTTCGTGAGCGAAAGACACTTGTGGCAAAGATGGCTATGACCACCAGGACAGCCAGGCCTCCCCAGAGTTTCAGGCGCATCTTTCGCCCGGAGGAGGGATCCATGCCCAACGTTCGTTCCATCTCACTGTCGTTATTCTTCATCATGGTCTTATTCCTCATTTCTCCCGGCCGTTTGAAGCCGATCCCAAGGATTCCCAACCCCCGCCGAGGGCCTTGTAGAGGCGAATCATGTTTGACGTGGCCGTGCCATCGCTGCTGGCTAGTTCATCCTGGAAGGACTGCAGAGAACGGGTGGCATCCAGGACATTGTTGAAGTCTACGAGCCCTGCATTGTAACGGTCCCAGGACAGCTCGTATGCGCGCCTTGCCGCTGTTACGGCGGCCTGCAGTGATTCGCGACGGCGCTGTTCCTTGGCATAGGCCACGAGTCCGTTTTCCACCTCTTCCTGGGCCTTGAGAACGGCAGATTCGTACTGGATCAGTGCCTGCTTCTGGCGGGCGGTCTGGACCTGAATATTTTGCCGGATGGCGCCCGCATGGAAGATCTTCCAGGATACGCTCGGGCCGATGCGCCAGGTCCGGCTGGCCCATTCCCAGAGATCCCCACTGGAAATGGATTCAAGCCCGATAGAACCGAACAGACTGAACCGGGGGTAGAGGTCTGCCGTAGCCACGCCGATCCGGGCGGTCTGGGCCGCCAGGGTTCGTTCCGCCCTGCGGACGTCCGGACGGTGCCTCAGGGTCTCCGCGGGAATTCCGACCGCCAGCGTCACCGGGAGCACAGGAATGGGCCTTGCCTCCGCCAGCTCCCTGTGCATCGCACCCGGCTTCTCGCCAAGCAGGACCGCCAGCCTGTTTTTTGCCTTTTCCAGCCCGGTCTCCAGGGCCGGGATCTGGGAATGCGTGCTCTCAAGGATATAGTGAGATTGCTGGACGGCCAGTTCATCGATGAGGCCCGCGTGGTAGCGTGAAAGGTTCAGTTCATAGATATCCTGTTGGGCTTTCAGGTTCGCCTTGACCGCGGCGAGCCGTGCCTGAAGGGTCCGGACATCCACATAGTTCAAGGCCACTTCGGCAAGGAGGCTCACCAGCACGTCATGCACATTTTCCTGGGTGGCCTCGAGGTTTGCCTGCGCCGCTTCTACCGAGCGTCGCACACCACCGAAAATGTCCAGTTCCCAGCCCGCGTCAAACCCTGCAGAATAAAAGTTTGTTGTCATCCCTGTGCCGCTGTTTTCACTGCTGCGGCTTCTCGTTACGGATCCTGTGCCATCCAAGGTGGGAAAGCGACCGGCCTTTTCAATGCCCCGCAGTGCCCTTGCCTCACGTACCCTGGCAAGGCTTTCTTTCAGATCCAGATTCCCCTTTACGGCCCGATGTTCCAGGTTGCTCAGTTCAGGATCACCCAGAACGGTCCACCAGCGCGCGAGTGTTTCAGGATTCAATTGGTGCGCATTCAAGCCGTTCTCCAGCTTGGTATGCCACTCTTTCGGCGCCTGAGGACTCACCTTTGTGTAGTTCGGTCCCACTGCCGCGCACCCAGTCAGGATCAGTCCGAACATAATGGTGGGAAGGATCGGCCGCCAAAAACCTCTCCTGCTCATCGCTTTTTTGCAGTACTGTTTTCTATATTCCATTCTATTATCACCTTGCACTTGATGTTATCAGCTCAATATTTAGGGGAAGCAGAGTTTTGAGGAATAGGGCATATGGCATAGGGTCTTATGTCTTGAAATAATTTTGTTTTCCTTGTGCCCTGAGTCCTTTGCCTCAAGCCTCATAAAGAAGGTGCCTTTTCAGCTTTCCTTAATGTTAATCCATCTCCTTTATACTATTGCTGCTATTGTTGGATACGTTCATCAACGGATTCAGCTCCACTCTTCTTCTTGCGACGTTGCAGCCAGGCGCCGGTCTTTTCTCCCAAGGACTGAAACACGTAATAAAGCGGCGGGATAAGAAAAATCCCCACCAGGGTGGCCGCAACCATTCCCGAAAAGACCGTGGTTCCCACTGCCCGCCGACTGCCGGCTCCGGCGCCCGTGGCGATCACCATGGGCGCGACGCCCAGGATGAACGTGAAGGCTGTCATGAGCACAGGTCGGAAGCGGATGGAGGCTCCTGCCAGAGCCGCCTTAGAGACCGAAAGACCCTGTTCCCGGCGATCCTTGGCAAACTCAACAATAAGGATCGCATTCTTGGCGGCCAGACCAACCAGCAGTACCAGACCGATCTGGGCATAGATGCTGAGGTCCAAATGGAGGATCCAGAGCCCCGCCAATGCCCCCAGGCTTGCCATGGGAATGGAGAGAATGATGGACAAAGGAATGGTCCAACTCTCATACTGCCCCACCAGGAAGAGATAACCGAAAAGCAGGGCCATGGCAAACAACATTCCCACCTTGCCACCGGCCTTGCGTTCCTGAAAGGATATGGAAGACCAGTCAAAGCCATAGCCGCGAGGCAGGGTTCTTGCCGCCAGACGTTCCATTGCCGCCATTGCCTGCCCCGAAGAAAAACCCGGGGCAGCGCTTCCGTTGACCTGGACGCTGGTGAACTGGTTATAACGGTAGACGAGTTGGGGAGCTAAAACAGTCGACAACGTGACCAAATCTCCCATGGAGACCATATGCCCGTCGTTGCTGCGCACGTATAACCGCTTGATGTCTTCCTTGGTGTTGCGGAACGGGGCATCGGCCTGGACCTTGACCTGGTAGGTGCGGCCATAGAGGTTAAAGTCATTGACATACCCCGACCCCAACTGATTCTGGAGAGTGGAAAAGACTGCGCTGACTGGAACCTTCAAGGTTTCAGCCCGGGTGCGGTCGAGGTTGACGAAGATTTGCGGCGTGTTCGCTGTGTAGGTGGAGAATACCCGCATCAGCGTCGGATCCTGATTGGCGGCAACCACCAGCGCCCGGGTGGCGGCGGCGATTTCTCGGGGCGGCTGATCCTCGAGGGCCTGAAGTCGGAAATCAAATCCGCCGGTGGCGCCGAGACCCCGGATGGATGAAGGGGCAAACGCGAAAATATTGGCCGCAGAGATGGCAGCGAGTCTGCCTTGGGCCTGCCTGACGATCGCGTCCAGTTGGAGGTCAGGCCGTTTCCGCTCATCCCAGGGCTTCAGAACAATGATGCCGAACCCCACGTTTTCTGCTGTGCCGCTGAGCAGGCTGAACCCTCCGATTCCCATGACGGCATCAATGCCCTCCATGTCCTGAAGCCCACCGGTAACCTGCTGCATCACCCTGTTGGTCCGACCAATGGACGCCCCTTCAGGTAGTTGGATGTTGACAAAAAAAGCTCCTTGGTCTTCCTGTGGCAAGAAACTGGCCGGGCTGTGGGTGAACAAGAAATAGGCCCCACCGATCACTCCGCCAAAAATCAGGAGTGCAACAACCAGGCGCCTGATGAGAAAGGCGGCGCCCGCCACGTAGGCGTTTCGCGAGGCCGCCAAGGCCCTGTTGAACCAGGCAAAAGGCCCATGCTGGGGGATCCTCGGCTTCCTGAGAAGGACAGCGCACAAAGCCGGGCTCAGAGTCAACGCGTTAACGGCCGATATCACCACGGAAGTGCAGACGGTGACTGCGAACTGCTTGTAGAGCTGACCGGTGATTCCCGGCATGAACCCCACGGGGACAAATACGGCGAGGAGAACCAGGGTGGTGGCAACAATGGGACCGGTCACCTGGCCCATAGCCCGGATAGTGGCAGCCTTTGGACCCAGCTTTCGTTTGTCCATGACCCGGTAAACGTTCTCCACCACCACGATGGCATCATCCACCACGAGGCCGATGGCCATGATCAGGGCAAAAAGGGAAATGGTATTTGCGGTATACCCCAGGGCAAGGAGCACCCCAAAGGTCCCGATCAGGGAGACAGGGATAGTCACGGTGGGAATCAGGGTCGCTCTCCAGTCCTGCAGGAAAATGTAGTTCACGAAGAGTACCAGCAGGAAGGTCAAAATCAGGGTGAACTCTATTTCATGAATGGCTGCGGAGACATACCTGGTAGTATCGTAGATGACTCTGTATTCCACGTCGGTGGGCATGCGCTTTGCGAGCCTTTCCAGTTCGGACCGCACCGCCTTCATGGTGTCCAGGGCATTGGCGTTCGAGGAACGATAGACCGCCATTCCCAGAGAGGGTTGACCGTTTATGGTGGACGCACCCCCGTAGTCTTTAGCCCCCAGTTCCACCCGGGCGATATCCCGGATACGCACCAGTCCCCCTTGATCATTGCTGCGCACAATAATGTTTTTGAACTCCTCAACGGTATGGAGACGACCTTTTGCAAGCAGCGTGTACTGAATCTCTTGGTTCTTCTCCGCAGGGGCCGTTCCGATGGAACCGACGGCAGCCTGGATGTTCTGCTGGCGGACGGCCGAGATCACATCATCGGCCGTCAACCCCAAAGCGGTCAAACGCTCGGGATACATCCAGATGCGCATGCTGTATTCAAACTCGCCGAAAATATGAATATCACTGACGCCATCCAGGCGCACCAGGGCGTCACTGACGTTCTTACTTATATAGTTGCTTAGGAAGAGCTTGCTTCGGGTCCCCTTGGGGGAAATGAAAACCACTGCTCCCAGGATATCAGTAGATCGCTTTCGCACGGTAATTCCCTGGTCCACGACAGCCTGCGGGAGTTTGGAAGTGGCAAGCTGCACCCGGTTCTGGAGGTTGATCTGGTCGATGTCGGGGTCCGTGCCCACAGCGAAGGTAACGGACAGGCTGTATCGGCCGTTGTTGGCGCAGCTCGACGACATGTAGAGCATCTTTTCCACGCCGTTGACCTCTTTTTCGATGGGCGCAGCCAAGGTATCGGCCAAGACTTTCGCATTTGCCCCCGGGTAGACAGCGCTCACCACGATCTGTGGAGGCGTGATGGGCGGATATTGGGCCACCGGGATGTTGAACAGGGCGATGAGGCCGGCCAGGGTGATGAAGATGGAAATCACCACTGCCAAGCGCGGGCGCTCGATGAAGATCCTTGAAATCATGCATTACCTCCCCTGTTCCCCTGCGGTAGTGGCTGTTTTGACCTTCTGGCCCGGGTGGACCTTCTGCACTCCCTGGACAATGATCAATTCTCCTTTGTTGAGCCCTGATTCGATTGCCCATTGTGTGCCGATAGAAGGACCTGTCTTGATCCGCCGTTGCAGCACCCTGCTCTGGTCATCTACCACCAGCACATAGGGTCCTTCGCGGTCTTCCTGGACGGCGGACTGCGGGACGACCGGTAGCATCCTTGACTTGCTTTTGGTTACCAAGACAGTGACATACTGCCCCGGAAGCAACAGTCCTCCGGAGTTCTGGAAAACAGCCCGCACCGCAATGGTGCCGGTTCGCGCATCCACCTCGTTGTCCACAAAATCAATCTTTCCGGCGCTCTTGTAATCCGTGCCGTCCGCCAGCCTGATACGGGGTACCAGGAGGGGATTTTTCAGGTGCTGACTCGCATCTTTGAGGGCCGTTTGAACGGCTGAAAGATCGTTTTCGCCGATGGAGTAGGCCACCCTGATGGGATTCAACTGGATAATGCGCGCGAGCGCTCCCGTGTTCGGGCCGACCAGATTGCCCCGCGTATATGCCGTTCGACCTATTCTTCCGCTTATGGGGGCCGTGACCGTGGTGTAGCCCAAGTCCAGCTCAGAACGTTCAAGGGCGGCCCGGGCCTCCTGGAGCTGTGCCTTGGCTTGAAGTTCCTGGGCCACAGCATTATCCACGTCTGACGCTGAGACTCCTCCCGAACGAACGGTTTGTACCCTCTTCAAATACTGCTGTGCTCTGGTAAGCGCCGCTTGGGCCTCAGCCACCCGGGCCCTGTCGGCGTTGACGTTTGCCTGGTAGATGGCATGCTCGATAACGTAGAGCAGGTCTCCTTCATGCACGAAATTGCCTTCCTTGAAATTGACCTTTTCCAGAAATCCTTCGACGCGCGCGCGAAGATCAACCGCCTGGATGGCCTCTACATGGCCGACGTATTCCACCGGCGGATTGACATCCTGCAGGGTAACGGGTGCCACCGTCACCAAGGGGGGACCACCTGCCCCCGGGCCGGGCGGCCCGGCCGCCGATCCTCCTGGAAAAGCAAACGCCAGGAAGAGGGTAGCCATCAAAAAAAGCAGAGTTAAATGATCTAGAAAAGACTCATTCTTGACCAGCCCGCATTTGTCGTCCTTTCGTCTGACGGCCTGTTTAACCGCTGCCTGCGGACAATGATCGGTTCTCAGTTCGAACAGCATGTTTCATTCCTCCAGATGATAAAGTTGCCGGCATGGTTTCCCCGTCCGGTAAAGGAGATGCAAATTGTTTGCCGACCCTCCTTGACGACCTCAATAAAATCAGAAAGCACCCCTTTTTATTGTGGGGACTTTTTCGTGGCAGAATCTTTCCGCTTCCCTCTCGCCTCCCTTATCCCTCTGATCCCGGCCAGGCTGAAACGGGTAACATGTTCCGTCAATGTTTCGACGTCCCACGGGATCGAGTCCAAGGCCGGAGGCAGACCACGTGGTGAACCCATCTTATAGCGTCTTTCGTGCATCAACGGGCCGAAACACTGGGCGTGGATACTCATAAGACAGAGACGAACCTGTGGCTCGGTGGCTTCCGGGCCCAATAGCTCCCGGACAATAGCCGAGAACCCCTGGAAAAAAGGTTCCTTTACCTTCTGGATGGCGGGTGTAAGCAGCCCGGTCGGGTTGGCCATTTCCTTGTGCACAATGTCCAGGTCGTGGCTCTGCGGGTCAATGATGCGTTTTATAATGGCAAGGATACGGCCTCGAAGCCGGTCCTCAGCAGGGGCCTCAAGGGCAACTCCGCCATCCGGGGGATAGGTCTTGTTGGACTGTTCAAAGGCGAATCGCCAGCTTTCCACATAAAGGGCTTCCTTCCCGCCGAAGTGGTAATTGGCAGCCGCCGTGTTGGCCTTGGCCTTCCGGCAGATGTCTGCAATGGTGGCCGTGCGAAATCCCTTTGTACCAAAAACCGCGCACGCTGCTTCCAGCAGGTGCCGGCGTGTTTCCTGCCCGTCGATCCGTGGCTTTCTCATCATTTTTGATCCTGTCTTAGACCTGTGAAGAGGCATGTTAAATGAAATAAATATTTAAAGTAACAATTTGACATTGTCAAGGACTTTTGGTATCTCTGACCAGAAAAATGGGGAACCTGGGTTTCTCACCGATCTTCGTAGCGAGACGACGGAGAGTCCCGTGAACATAAGGCGCGCGCAGGAATATGGGCGCAGGTGTACTTTCACAGTGCGTCGAGGTCGTTTTTCAAGTGCAACGCAATAGGCATGGGGTTATCCGCCGTCACAGTCCCGCGCGTCGCGGGATTGGTGAGAAATCCGGGAGAGGATCTTCCAGTTGTGTTTTGGGGGCCTTCTTTGTATGATGAATTGGTCTTGAATGATGCTTGAATTATCATTGAGATCATCCCAATACTTGAACGGTGGGCCCTGGAATTTTGATATTGTAGAAACCAAAGGAGATTGGATATGAATGAGTCACCGCCTTTGTTTACCCCGTATGAGATCAGGGGAATTCCTTTGAAAAACCGGATCATCATGGCGCCCCTGTTTGTTGGGTATGCCAACCGGGACGGAACAGTAAGTTCCCTCGTGCTTGATCATTACCGTGAAATGGCCGCTTCGGGCGTCTCAATGGTGGTGGTGGAAAATGCTTCCGTGGATCCGTCCGGGGCTGGGTCTCCTTTTATCCTGCGGGTGGACCATGACCGGTACATTCCAGGGCTCACACAACTGGCCAAGACCATTCAAGAACAGGGTGCGCTTGCCTTCCTGCAGCTAAACCACGCGGGGCGTTATGCGTACCTGCAGGAGAGACTTGCTCCGTCGCCGTTTAAGACCGGAGAAATCGTACCCAAAGAGATGATCCCTGAACAAATCCAAGAGATCGTGCAGGCGTTTGCGGAAGGGGCAAGGCGCGTGAAGCAAGCGGGTTTTGACGGGGTGGAGATCCATGGCGGTACCGGGTATCTCATCGTCCAATTCTTGTCCCCACGGACCAATCAACGCAGGGATAGCTATGGGGGAACACTCGAAAACAGGATGCGGTTTCCCCTGCAGGTAACGGACGCGGTCCTGGAAGCAGTTGGAGAGAATTTTCCGGTGGGGTACCGGTTTCTGGCCGATGAATGGCTGCCTGAAGGGCTCCATCCCGAAGAAACGATCCCCCTCGCTGAAAAATTGGAGGAAAGGGGTATTGCCTATCTTTCCGTGACGGCCGGGACCTATGATTCCTTCTTCCTCCCTGAATATCTTGAAGAGGAGAAATCAGAAGGCTATATGGCCCATTTTGCGGAGATCATCAAAAAATCAGTTTCAAAGACCTCCGTTATCGCGGCGGGCAGGATACGGAGTCCTGAAACGGCAGAAAAAGTCATTCAACAGGGACAGGCAGATCTGGTGGGCCTGGCACGGGTGCTTTTTGCCGATCCTCTCTGGCCCAAGAAGGCCGCAGGGAAGGTGCCTGAACCCATTGTGCCTTGTGAACCCACCTGTTCTCTTTGCAACAAGCGGGTGGGGAAGGGAAAACCGGCATTTTGTTCCCAATGGGCCAAAGAACGCCGGGAGAATTTCCTGAGGAGGGTAGGAGAAAAGGAAGACGGGCAATAATGGAGTTGGAAGGGGATGGGGAGGTGAGAAAGATGGAAAGCAGGATTGCAGAGGCATTGAACCTGAAATATGGCCCTGTGGCCATTATGTGGACGGATGAAAAGCCGGAGGAGGCCGGGCAGTTCAAGGAGGGGAAATGGGGATGTGTCATGTGGATGCTGGCCAGGGCGGCCAAGGGAAAAACTGCGGTTTTCACTAAAGATACGTACGGGTGCTGGGGAGGCGGGGTCGGCCTTGGTTTTGGAAACCAATATCTCACATTTCCCGGTGGCATTGAGTGTTTCTATTATTTCCTGTCCACCGGAAATGAGCAGTGGGAGCAGGGAAAAGAGACCGCGGAGCAGATAAAGGACTTCGTCTCCAAGGATTTCCTGGAAGATTTCCTGAAAGGGGAAAGGTATCTTAAATCCCCTGAAATGGTGAAAGATTTTGTTGACGCCATGCCTATGATGGAGGTTCCTTCGAAATATGTGGTGTTCAAACCGCTCAGCCAGGTTGTTCCTGAGAAAAAACAACCCGAGATCGTTATCTTTCTGGCACCGCCGGATCAGCTTGCCGCACTCGTCATCCTCGCAAACTACGGGAGGCAAGGTACCGAAAATGTTACCATCCCTTATGCGGCCGGGTGCCAGACCATCGGGATTTTTCCTTACAAGGAGGTACAATCCGAGAACCCGCGAGCCGTGGTGGGCCTCACGGACATCTCCGCCCGAGAGAATCTGAGAAAACAGCTAGGAAAGGACCTGCTGTCTTTTGCCGTCCCCTGGAAAATGTTCCTGGAGATGGAAGGGGATGTGGAGGGCAGCTTCCTGCAAAGGCGGACATGGAGTATCCTGTCAGGAAAAATCGATCAGGAGAAAACCTCATAGGCTTCAGGCTAGATCCTAAACAACCTGAATAAATACAAATGGGTTAAGGAGGAAACCATGGAAGAGCTGAGAATTGCTATTATTGGCGTGGGTGCGACGGGGGGAGTACTGGCGGCGGCACTCTTGAGCAGGGACCCTGGAATTGTGCTTGTTGATCCCAGGCCCGGCCTGGGAGAAGAACTTCGAGAACAGGGGATCGGCGTCACCGGTGCCCTGTCATACGAGGTGCCGGTGAAACATTTTTATCCTCGAATTGAAGAGGTGAAAGAGTTCAGCCCCAATCTTTTCTTCCTTTCCACGAAGACGTTTCATCTTCCCCGGGTGCTGGAAGACCTGGAGACAGTTTTTACGTCCGGCGCAAAGATTGTCAGCACCCACAATGGCCTGGGGACCGAGGATCTCATTGCCGAACGGTTTGGTGTGGATGCGGCATTCCGCATGTCTCTCAATTACGGTGTTTCAGTAAAGGGGCCGGGGAGAATTGAAACGGCATTTTTCAACAAACCGAATCACCTGGGAAGTGTGGCGCCTGAGAGCAGGGAATTTGGACTTCAACTCGCCGAACTGCTTACCGGATGCGGCCTTGACACTGAATTTGTGGACGACATCAAACTTTATGTCTGGAAAAAAATGATCATGAAGTGTACCATGGCCTCCATTTGCGCGGTCACCGACCGGACCATACAGGATGCCCTTGCGTTCCCTCCCACCCGGGAGATCGCGGAATCCTGCTTTCAGGAGGCACTGGCTGTTGCCAAGGCGGTAGGGTACGACCTCGGAGAGGACTACCTTTCGCAGGCCATGGCGTACCTGGAGAAGGTAGGGGTTCATAAGGATTCCATGTGTCAGGACGTGGCCAACAAGACCCAGACGGAGATCGATTTCCTCGGGGGAAAAGTTGTTGAATACGCACGGAAAAAAGGGGTCCCGGTACCTTTTTATACGGCAATGACCAATCTGGTTAAGGCCATTGAGGACAGCTACAGAGCCGGGTAATTCATTGAGTATGATTTGGGCGTGTCCATATACCCAGCCACGTTGACAAACATTGGAAAGATGGATTTCAAGGCGGTGGGAAAAGAGAGAGCATTGCGGAGGGACTGACATGGATGAAATCATACGCAAGGCGATGTTCGAACAAGTAGGGAAAGAACCATTTTCGCGGAAGCTTGATTTGCGGCTTGTGGATCTTGAGGAAGGCTATTCCAAGGTGGAAATGACTCTTACCCCCGACATGCAGAACATCTTTGGCATGACCCATGGGGGGGCCATCTTTTCATTGCTGGACCTTGCTTTCGAGACTGCCTGCAATTCCCATGGGACGACGGCGGTAGCCTTGAACGTGATGGTCACCTACATGGCATCACCCGCCCCGGGAAGCACCCTTACAGCGGAGGCCCGGGAGTTAAGCTGCACCCGGAAGACCGCCAGTTATGATATCAAGGCCCATGACCAGGAAGGTCGCCTGATTGCTTCATGCCAGGCCCTCGCCTACCGGAAGGGAACCCCGCTTCCTTTCTTGCACGAAGGATGACCCCCGTTGTGAAAAACCTTTTTGAGGCTGTGGATGATTAAAAAGACCTTCCCTGTACTGGGCCTTTCCATCTTCGCTTCCATGCTTGGAGTTGGCATTGTGGCCCCGTTGCTGCCCCTTTACGCGGAGAAGATGGGGGCTACCGGTCTTTGGATCGGCATGATCTTTGCCGGATTTTCCATCTCCCGGGCCATCGTGATGCCAATCGCGGGAAGGTTTTCGGATCGCAGCGGACGTAAAGTGTTTCTGAGCGTCGGACTGCTTACCTATGCCGTTATTTCCCTTGGTTACATTTGGGCGGACGATCCCTTCCAGCTTATGCTGGTTCGCCTGATCCAGGGAGTCGCCGCCGGTCTGGTAATCCCCATTGCACAGGCTTATGTGGGAGACATGTCCCCGCAGGGTGAAGAAGGAAGATGGCAGGGGTATTTCAACGCTGCGTTTTTCAGTGGGTTCGGTTTTGGCCCCTTGATGGGAGGTGCATTAACAGACCATTTTGGCATGAACGTTGCCTTTTATGCCATGGGCGCTTTGAACCTGTTGGGCTTTTTCGTGGTCCTGTTTTTCCTTCCGGAAGCTACTCCCGTGAAAAAAGGGACCCGGCCCCGGTCTTCTTTCCGGAAAATCGGCAGGAGTAGTATCATGAAAGGCCTGTTGGGCTTTCGGTTGGCCTTTTCCATGGGGAGGGGTGCGTTTGCCGGTTTCCTCCCCATCTTTGCGGGCTTTTCTCTCGGCTTGTCCCCCACCCGTATCGGCATTCTGCTCGCAGTGAACATCCTGGTGATGGCCCTGTTTCAGCCACTCGGAGGGCGCATTTCCGACCGGGTCAACCGGAGATTCCTGGTGGTCGCAGGCGGTGGAGCCAACATCGCATTTCTGGGCCTGATTCCATGGTGCGGGAATTTCTGGAAGCTTCTGGGAGTATGCCTTCTTGGAAGCCTTGGGGGCAGTTTGTCCATACCTGCCGCGTCGGCAATGATCGTGGAGGAGGGACGAAAATTCGGCATGGGGTCCACAATGGCCATATTCGGCGTGGCATTCAGCGTCGGGATGGCCGTCGGACCCATTGTGAGTGGAGTAATCGCTGACACCTTGGATATCAGGGCAGTTTTCTATTTCGGCGCCTTCATGGGTCTCTTGGGTACAGGCATCTTCCTCTGGTATACGAGGACCAAAGGAACGGTCCGTGTGCAAGCAAAGCTGTAACCCGATGATCATCTCACCGTCAGGATCTGGGAGTGTCCCGCCCCACATCGTTCTTATGAAGGGGAGATTCCACATAATAGACATATATGGTCTTCCCATCAATAACCTTCAAGTAGACCTCATTCGTGGGGGAGAAAACATACCCATACACCTGATGATCCGGCCCCACGATACTATAGAGTCTTGGGTCGAACTCATTCAAATTCCTGATAAAATCGATCATACCTGGCAAGAGTTCTCTGTCTTCCACTTTTTCCCATGTTTTGCCGGAGAGGGTTTTCCCGTCATTTTTCGGGTCAAAGAAGAGCGCGTTTGGGCCATCATCTGATACCCCAGCGTAATAAATGTCGTAGGCGTCCCAATTTCTTTCCAGTTCCTGAAGGGTTACTGTTTCACCGTGCGGGCCGATTACACTGGACACTCCTCCACTCCTGAGCGTTGCACATCCCCCAAAGAGGAGCAACACCAGAAAGCTTATCAGAACAAGACATACATTTTTCTTTGTGCCCATTTTTTCCCTCCTTTCCGCGGGCCCGTTTTTTTATAGAAGTTCATCTGTTTCAGAACGTTTCTTTATTCAAAACTAATCACCTGTTGTTCTTAGGTCAAGCTCGCATGTGTGTTGACGGAGCAGCAATGGTTGAACAAACTCATTGACGCGCGAAGGATTTTTGGCTATATTTCAAGCCAATAGCAACCCAATTTCAGGAGGCAAATGGGTCAACCAGATTCTCAAAAAAAAACTACGCCGGCGAAAGGGGCAGGGGATAGAGAAGGAAGTATCCCGAAACACAAGATTTCACCTCCCCGCTTGAATCCGCATGTCTTCTTTCGTGAAAATCTGCTGAAATATCTGGATGACCAACTAAATAAGGGGTCGGTCTGGATTACCGGGCCGCCGGGCTCAGGCAAAACCGTTCTTGCGTCATCTTATCTCCACTCCCGAAAGATTCCCTTCTTCTGGTACCAGCTCGATATTATTGATAGTGATCCTGCCTCATTTTTTTCTCTTTTTCCCCGTGCGCTGGCATTTCAGGAAGAGCGGAAGCCATTGCTCCCCGGGTTTACCCCGGAGACCATGCTGCAGCTCCAGGTCTTTTCACGGAAGTTCTTTCGTGAGCTTTTTCGAGCCTGTCGGGAACCCGCAATAATCGTGCTCGACAACTACCAGGATATTGAAGAGGAATCCCCGGTCCACACTATCATTGCACTCATGGTGGAAGAATTACCCCCTGAGTCGCGGTTGGTTGTTTTGAGCCGCTCCCGGCCGCTCCAGCCGTTTGCACGCTCTCGCGCGAATAAGTCTTTGCATGTTGTTGAAGGAGAACGACTCCTGTTCAGCCGGGACGAAATCGGGGCATTACTTCAGCTTCAAGGTATCGGCGGCGGGCGCGATGGTCTTGATGACTATCTCCACGACGTAACCCAGGGGTGGGCGGCAGGATTGACGCTGATGCTGGAGGAATTGGACACGCAGGATGGGCAGGCGTTTGAGCCGTATCATTATGATGTGGTTTTTGACTACTTCGCTGACGTGGTCTTTCAGAGACAAGGAAAAGAAGAGCAGGAGATGCTCCTGAAGGCTTCAGTTTTGCAAGAGCTGGATGTGAAGGTGGTAGAAGCCCTGTGCAGATGGCCAGGTGCAGGACCATATCTCCGGGAC
>Ga0307442_1000893_pt1 | contig 14658 bp, 16 predicted proteins | sample SalMarWE160430MG_FD_202143 | JGI IMG/M metagenome (GOLD analysis project Ga0307442, IMG submission 202143) | Salt marsh sediment microbial communities from the Plum Island Ecosystem LTER, Massachusetts, United States - WE1604-30 | ecosystem: Environmental > Aquatic > Marine > Intertidal zone >...
AAAGTACTTCAGAACCAAGCATTTCAATCTGAATATGAGGAATTATCTTACTAGGAATGTGTCAGGGGACTTATCTTAATTGGTCTAGAAGTTAGAATAAATAACAGGTGATTGAAGTTTGCTACTACCTCGACATTTTTCCAAGGAGGAAAATACTATTTCAGGATATTCAAGGGATTAAATCTATGAAAATAAAGAATAGAAGTATCTCCACATTATATTATATTACACGAAGGTCTGTTTGTTCAAAACTTGACTGATAGCTACCCTTTCTAACTTCAATTTCTGTATCATAAATACCTGTATCTGATTTTGGTCCTAATTGTACTGTAAATATTGCATGTCCATTGTTATCTGTATACATAGTTTGTGTTGTTTTGTCTTTTACTGTATAATCCTGATTTGAGAATACGCCTGCTGTTGCCGCAGCTGCAAACGCTGTACTAACAATATTATCTCTTGATGAAGAGGGGGTATCATCGACAGCTAGTGTCACAGATGCATCTGAGATCGGATTGCCAGTGTTTTTATCCTTAACGGTTATTGTAAGATATGTATTCTCTCCTATCTTTACAGGATTCTTTGTATAAGAGTACTCTACCAAGAATTGATTAGATATTTGTGAATTATCATTACAGTCTACAATCCCATCGAATAATGACGAAAACTTTCCTCCTGCAATATTGTTTGTAATGCTGCAAAAGCTATCGCCATCTGTAGCTATGCTTTCTTTTCCGTCGGAAGCAGCAGCATGTCCATTTCCAGATACATCTATATCTGTTGCCGCTTTCAAGCTGTGCGGTCCAAGATTGGAATTTAATGGAATAAGTAGTGAACCAAGAACGAAAAGCGATATGATAACAGGACCACAGACATACTGAGTGCTGATAAAGTTGCTATTGTTCTTCTTACTATTGTTAGAGCTTTCTTTAGTAGAACTGTTTTGCATATAAGCTATTAAGCAATAGATTGATTATAAATAATGACTATATATCTACCACTACTTTCTTATGAGAAAAATATCCCTCTTAAAAATCTAGATCATCTTGTCATAACAATTTAATGAGACTTACATTACTAAAGTAAGAATACTAGATTACTTTTGATAAATGTACCTATGGATAAAAATCAAAGCTTGGCATTAGTAGCAATAGGAGTAATCGCAGTACTGTTAGTTACGGCAGCAGTGGCAGCAGACCCACAGGATGCTATGGCGAAAAAGAAGCATCATAAACATCATAAACATCATGATGGGGGTAGTGCAGCAGCAGCAGCAGCAGCAGCAGGAAATGCAGCAGCATCCGCAGCAGCTAGTGGTGGCAGTGCAGCAGCAGCCGCAGCAGCCGGTGGTGCAGCAGCCGCAGCAGCAGCAGGGAATTAGTGATTAAAACAAGCCAAAAGGAAAACCATTCAATTCATTTTCTAACTCTTTTTTTCACCTATACTCATGTTTGATTTAATGAGATACGATAGAACTCGAATCCAATTTTCGATTTATTGAATAGTACATAATTATGAACCAAATTTGACATAATTTTTGGTCCTACGCACTGTACTTAGTTCTCATGTCTTAATATAATATAATATAGGAATCAGCTATGAAGCTGATGCTGAAAGAATAAGATAATATGTATTTGAATTACCGGAGAATCATAGGTTTAGGGAATAATATAATCCTGAAAATGGCCCCCAGATTGATGAGATAATAAAACCGGAATACAAAAAGCATATACTTAACAATAAGTGCATAGTCTATGACTATGACTCCTGACTATGTGTTTAATTCAAGCTATCTAAGTTGGTGCTGGCGCCCTTAACTCCGCGCCGCCAAAAAGAACAGAAAATGCTCTACACCAAATCAATACCGTATCATATTTTGTCATGTCTGTTCCGGCAGGAATCGGATAGTTTTGATTTCCTATATTAGCTTTTAGCCTGCCTAAATTTACAAAGTCGGATGCGCTTTTATCTGTTGAAAGATATACATACAGATCGGGTCCATTAGTAACTATCAAATCCTCAAGTCTAAGAACGTTACCTCCACCTTCAACAGGAATGACTTTTGCGTTTCCCTGAGCATCATGAATTCCATCTCCAACTCCGATGAATGATCCAGTTAATAGATTGCCATCGGTAACATTTCCCCCTCCAGATATCTTCAGCTCTTCCATTGACTCATTGATGCCACTACTATTCATCCTAGAAAATTCTAACATAATCTGATTCTTTTCTTCTTCGCTCATCTGGCTACCAGCCCCGATTCTCTCATCTTCGCTCATGGCGACAAACTCGCGAAATTGCTTTGATGCCGATGATGGTGATAGAGACAATTCCGCCCCTTCAGGTAACGGTTCATCGATCTCTGTTGAAATGAATAATGGTGAAGCCAGATAAAATGCACTTGCACCTGCTACGATAACTATAGAAGCTATTATACCCAGTTTGATTCCCTTGCGCATCTATTACAGTTAAATTATCTATGGTGTTAAATCTTTTGCATGCGGATCGGGTATAGTTATGCTATATCCTGAACCAAACTAATTATATACGTTCTCTTTAGATGACATCTCCTCCAAATTGATATTCTTCAGAAAAATATATCAATTGAAATATCTTGAATCGATCAAGTGTCAGGTCAGAGAATAGATACACGTGAGGGAATTGCAATCATCTAAAATTTTCTATTGAAATCGAAAATAACTGATATATTAAGTCAGCAATTTTGTTTTCGGAATAATCTGCTATATCTGACCACTCTACTTTGATTCCATTCCATGAATTGCTACTGGTATACCATATTCCGAATGGGAGTTGATGCTTCACGATCTCTTGATTAAAAGGATAAGGATTAACGTATAGATATGGAGAAGAATATATATTATCTCGTGGAATTATTCCTAGTCCTATTTGTTCATTAGGTGATTTATCTGTAAACCACTCTATTGAAAAATCAAATCCTTCTGGCCATAAGTGTAACAAGGTGAAATGCCCAATTAGTTTCATTCTAAATAACTCCAAACATCTCCTAGCTTTTACAGCAAAAGGGTAATACATAGAAAGCTCTTTGGAACTAATAAATCCTAGATCAATTTCTGGTGGCAATTCTAAGTGTTTAAGTTCGTCCCGTAACAACAATTGGAGTAAAGTAGTATGTACACTGACAACACTACTATCAATGGTATCTGATGGTAGTACGAGATTTATAGTAACACCCTCTTCATTATGAAAATACAAGAGCTGTCCTGTGAGCAAATGGATCTTTATCTCTGTCTTATTGTTGATCAAGCCAGTAGTTATTTCATCATTCTGAAGAAATAATGCGTTATGTCCATAATGGGGAAGCTCTTTACCAATAAGTTTAGTCTTCCATTGTCCTAATAGTTTGCATAAATTATGCAAGTTAGTGATAAACATTTTCTAGTATTTTTTCTCCATTCAAGTCTGAAGATGTATTCACATTTGTTGCTCTCCGACCCTGGATGTGGATTCTGTTATTTTTGGCTGAGGCGATACCATACGTACACATGGATCAAGTTTAATCTGACGAGATAGTTTTATGCAATTATCAACAAGATCTTTGACAGACCTTGATATGTATCTTGACTTAGAAAACTCTTTGACATTATGCTCCATATCCTCTGCTATCCATCCTCTACTCCAACCCATGAATGCAAATGGAGGTAAAGCAAATCCTAATTCGGTAAAGAACACCATCAGCTGACCTGCAACTTGTTGAATGTTGTCTTGTCCACCCGTAATGATGAAACTTGCGACTTTGTTCTTGATCAATATTCTGTCTTGTAGGGTTATTTGGTTCTGAACGCAATTAAGACGTTCAGCCATTTTATAATAAAGAGAGGATGCATTACCCCATCTAATCGGGGTTGATACTAACAGAATATCCGACCATAAGATCATCTTTCTGTAGACTTCACTCATACCATCACTAGAATCCATTTCCGAGATGGAGCATGGCCAGGTGCAAGCGCGTTCATTTCTGCTATAGTATCCTTCACAATGTCTGAACTCTAAATCCCTTAGTCTTAACATCACAGTATTTGCATTGTATTTCTCTTTAGCAAAGTCGAGAGCTTTTTCTAATGCTGATTCAGATGTTGAAATTCTTGGTAGTTCGGGATTTGTATTAGAGGTAGATATTCCAAGGATATTGAGCGAAGACGAAGAAGTTTGGTATTGCGAGTCTACAAGATCCTGTATAGGATTGTTTCTGTGTTGTGCTCTTAGCGGCATAACTGTAGACTTGATTGATACGAGGATTTTGCCATCTCTGATAATTACATCGTAAACCGCTTGTTGATCTTCATAGCCGGGAGGAGCTTTACCAGTTGTTACGTTGTATTCCCATCCGTGCCAAGGACATGTAACATAGTATTCTCCATCATATTTGATCGCTACTTTACCCTCATTTAGAGGTCCACCTTTATGCAGACAAACATTACCAAGTGCTGTTACCCTCCCGTTAAAGTTGAATAAAACCAAAGGTTTCCCGTCTAAATACACAAGCTTGCTGCAGTTAGATGGTAGATCCTTTTCATCAAGGACTTCGATGAATGTCATATACTTCTTTATTAGTAATGAAAGTATTAATTATTATCGTTTGTGATTCTTTCTTTTCTTTTTCACGGTAGACAAGAAACCAGCAATTTGAAGGTGGCAGAGAAAGGTATTATTGTAGCTCTCCTTCATCTTCAATGTTCTTTTCTCGTCGCAGATAAATAACCAAGTAATCAAATCCTTTTCGTTTATATTTAGAATTTTTCAGAGCAGGAAGGCTCAGATATTATTACGCAAACCATATACCACACCTATTATTCCTATAACCTTAAATACATAGTATTCTGCATAGGCTCTCATTATGCGTAAAATGTTTAGTCTAATAATTTGTGGAATATTTACAGCATTATTGCTACCTGTCATTTCGACAGAAGGGGTTGCTAATAGCTCGGACCGAGATCTAGATCTAAATGCAAGCAAACCTTACACAGATCATCCAAATATCCTTGCAAGTACAAATAATATATCAAAGGAATCAATATCTGATTTCATTTTTGAACAAGATTCACATCCATATAATTTAACATATGCAGATTGGACCGCGAAATGGTGGCAGTGGGCGTACTTTGTTCCTGCAGATAAAAATCCTTCATATGATGATACTGGCAAATATTGTAGTGAAAATCAGAAAGCCCCTGTTTGGTTTCTTACACTCTCTTTTGGACACCCAGCTACTCGTAGCTGCTATATTCCGCAAAATACTGCATTATTAGTAACACTACTAAATTCAGAATGTTCCTATGCAGAATACGCAAATTTGACTAATGAATTTGAACTTAGAGATTGTGCAAAAGAACAGCAAGATCATGTGGTATCCCCGATGGCAAGTATTAATGGTATCAAAATACCTAATTTGGAAAATTATCGTATTCAATCTAGTCTCTTTAACTTTACATTACCAGCGAATAATATTTTGGATCTACCAGCACAAACAACCCAAGCTGTTTCTGATGGAAACTGGTTATTCTTGAAACCATTACCTCCTGGTAACTATGACCTAAAATTGAAAGGTAACATTGCACCAAGTAATAATACTGGATCATCTTTCGCATTTGCAGGACCTGTAGGTTGGAATTATACTACTACATACAGATTAACGGTTAATTAGACAAGGTCAGCATATAAAATGGTATATACAAGCTTTTCCTATTCCCATTATTGCATTGGTCATAAACCTTAATAATCTATTTAAATAATTTAAATAGCTTCATTGCATATGATTTAAGCTCGAATTTGCTAGAGAAACACAGATAAAACATTTCGCTATGACATATAACAAACAACAGAAGACATACCACAACTAGAAGGGAAATACAGCAGTGTAAAATTGCTATTATCCAGTAGGCAGTGATTGGAACCTAGGCTAGTAGTTCATTCTGATTTGATGTTGATGACAGTTACATTGACAACCATGAGCACCACAACATTGCCTACTACGCCTGACTACTACGCCTGCTTGCCAAACATGCTAATGACAACTGCACATTTCTTAATGGCCAAATGGTATTAATAACTAAGTATAGAAACCGTTAGGCCTCAGGTGTCTTCTTATAATCAAGTATCTTCCTACATACATCTACTGCTTCCTTTTCAGTATTATATGCAATTGGAAAGTCTTGAGCTATGTTCAATTCCTTTATGATTTCTAATAATCTCTCATTTCCGCTTAAAGCAGTTATTATGAAGTAATCCTCAGGAATGTATTTTGTTGTTCCATCTTCATTAGTTCCTACTTCCTCAAGATTACCTACAAAAATAAATGAAACCAATCTACATGCAAATGATTTATCATCACTAGTGTATTTGACTGCTTCATTTCTTATTTCTAAGTCGCCATCCTTATGCTTGAAAATAGCACCTCCCACTATACTAATCGTATAAGGTCCTAGCATGTTATTGTGATACAAGTTTATACCTTTATGATTCTTGTCAAGTCATTCGAGTAAGAAGGTTACATAAGAGAGTTCTACTAAATTATACATGTCAAGAAATGGTGGACATAATATTTCAATGCTGACACTACTTACCCCTTTATATGAAAGTACGATAATACTGTTGCCTTTATCTCCACATTTCTCATCTCTATCTCATGGTCAAACGGGTTGTCTCCATCTATATAACCGTCATGCCAGGAATATCTTCAAATCTTTCATCATAATCCCATTCTTGTCCTCCAACATATACAATTTGTACAGATAAAACAATTAAGATCGAGAGTAAAGAAAAACGAATACTGTTTATGATTATTTCACTATGCAATTTCTCGAACTATAATTGTGTTTGTAGTTCTTTATTTTTTTCCCTCAAGGAGATCTTTCTTGATCCGTTCAAATTCGTCTTCGGTAAGTGCCCCTTGTTCTTTTAGCTTCGCAAACTTTGTTAATTCATCGGCAATTGAGAACCTAGAGTTAATGTTGGACTGTTGTTGAAGTGAATGGGCATGGGACCCGCTGCCATACCCATGCATTCCAGACCGTATTACTTGAACCAGATCTTCAGCTTTTCTTTTCGGAATGGCTTTAATGACTCCCTCATTATCAGTCTCGCCACTCACAATTCCATGTATCATTCCAAGCCTTTTCGAACCAACTAAAGCAGGCGCTTCAAACCTAATTGTAGAAGACAGCAAGCCTTTTTCAAGCTTGACACTGGTTATCACGTCATATGGGATATCTACTATGTTTTCTTTAATACCAAGCATATACGGATCTCGCATGATTATTCGTCTGTTAGTAGCATATATGATATTGGGTGTAACATATGAGCCACCTGGTAAAATTCTTGATTGGCGTGCTACCATTATAACCTCTTCACTTGGATTCAGCATTTCCCTTATCTTTTCAATCTCTTGGTAGTCATCATTGTCAAGGGGTTCAATTGAATTATTTGATGCTGCCGCCAGTTGTTCTTTATCGTCGTCCTTCTTTCCAAAACCAAATGGCATCTATATAAACTATTTAGGAGATGGGATATTTAAGAAATTTGACCTGCCCAGCGACATTAAACTGCTTGAATAAAGCTTGCATAAGAACGTCTCGTGTACCGCTGCCACACTACACATTATAAGCTTTCCAAATGTTCTTAGGTGAGGTCGCGACCGATTATGAGGTTTCGCGAGCAATCCACTTCGACCATGGAATAATTCCAACACTTAAGTTTGGCTCATCGTCTAACATTGCTAGGTACTCTATTAAATTACCATCAGGATCTCTTAAGTAAATTGTAGCTGCTGGCATCCAGCCAATTACACTAGGTTGTGTAGTTTCTACATCGTAAAACGATAGTGGCGTGATTCCCTGATCTTTCAGAAGCCTTGGTGCGTCTAGGAGGTTGTCGATAGTTACTTCAAATGCTATATGTAAAGTAAGACCAAGCGGTACTGAACCTATGCCCCACAATCCAAGCATAGAGCGATGAGATTTACCAATCCAGAAGAAAGCGGCATTTCTCTCAGGTGCCTCGAATGCAAGTTGCAGCCCTATGACGTTGTGGTAGAAATTGATTGAACGTTCAAGGTCATTTACGGTCAGGTGTGTCTCAAAGAGCCCAAGAATTGGAAGATGAATATTTTTGTGGTTAGTCATCCTCTCGTACTAAGGTCAGTTCATTGATAAAAATGCATCATACATGTTCCCGTGAATGTTCCCACGAATAATCTATCATCGGTCTTTAGACTTGATGCCAAACCTTGGATAGATCCTGACGGCGCCAGTGTTGAGAATAGAAGGCGAAAAAACCAAACAGACAGAGATCCTATGGTTACTGTTTCAAAGAATGGTCCATATCTCGTAACTGGAGGTATTGATCTAATTGGAGATAATATACAATAGGGACGGGACACGAGAACATTATACTCTCTGTAGATGTGGGGCTTCTAACAACAAACCTTTTAGTGATGGTACTCATAATTCCATCAAATTTGTGGACGATAAAGTTGAATAAAGAAATCGATCGTATAGTAGTAATTCATTTCCAAAAGTATTGTAAGCAACAACAACAATACCTAAAATGATAACTTAAATCAAATGATAGGCAGTAGCCAATATGCTAGGAGAGTGATTTGGCCATCATCGCTTAAACATTTCCACATTACCACATTACCCATATTAATATCCCGCTACTAGTTAGAGAGTAACATAGTTCTAAGCATGGAAGTGACATTAAATTGGTTGAATAAAACTTGCATAAAAACATCTTATATCAGAATAAATCGAAAAAAATGCGGTTGAGGCATAAAAATGCCTATGTTTTAAAAGAAGATTTAATATTAAAAAAGATGAAAAAGACTTTAGATTAAAATGAAGACGTTAACTTTAGATTAAAATGAAGACGAAACTCGAAGGTATTTCGAAAAGGTTATGGAGGGGTTAAAGAAGAAAAGATAGAGTAATCTGATTGTATGTGTTACATATATGGGATCAATCTGGTGTAGCTTTTATCTTAGCAAAATTTCAGCAGATCAATGGCAACGAAAGCAAAGTTATAAGAGTTAAGAATATTGACAAATATGGCATAGACGAGTTTTACAAAGAATATGGATTATTCGTAAGACCCGAAGAATTAGTTTATAAAGCAGTTGAGGAAGCTAGAAGAGCGGATGTAATACATATTCATAGTTTACCAGAAATGGTAATTAATATCCGAAATACGTACCGAAAATCAAAGCTTATCGTCCTTCACTATCACGGCACTGATATACGAGGTTTCTCTGAGGATAATTCACGAACATTTAATTTACGAAATATTTCAAGGCCTAAAAACATAGTTAGAAAAATTCGTAAGAGGCGTCTACATATCGAAGCACAAAGATTAGCAGATAGAGTTATTGTATCAACACCTGATTTGATTCGATTAGTAAAGGGATCAATCTTTTTACCTAATCCTATTGATACTGATCATTTCAACAAAAAAATGGTTAAAGAAAGATCTGCTGCTGATGTATACAAAGGATTATTGGTAAATAGTGAAGTCACTAATATTGAGCTTGCTATAAACTATTGTAAACATAAGAAAACTAATCTTGATATTGATATCTATGACAGAACAAAAAATCCCATACACTATAAAGACATTCCAAGTTTTTTGAAGAAATATGATGTGTATATTGACTTAAGATTTGTAGATCGGAAATTACTTAAAAATCTTAGTAAGACTGCTTTAGAAGCGTTAGCATGCGGATTAAGAGTGTTAAATTATAATCTTGAATATGTAGACAATTTGCCTTCAGAACATTGTCCCACAAATGTGGTTACGATATTATCATCCATATATTCAAATAAAAGGAATAAAACAGAGACAATTAAATTAGAACTGGAATTAACGTTTTTAAATATGATTTATGGAATCCCATTCCTATTAAGAAAACTGATGAAACAAGATAAAACATGATACTGATTTAGTTTTTAATCTAAACCCTCAAGCTAAATTTGTATTGACCAATATCCTTAGACAGTTGTATCAAATTATGTTAGGCAGTCTATGAATATATTGTTACCCTCTTGTTCTCTTACCAATATTTGTATTATTAATAATACTCCTTTACAATGACATTGTCACAGATACTATGTTATACCTGAATTCCTTATTAATTGGATGAAAATTACTGTAATGGAATGCTGTGGTCTGTGGTCTGTGGTCTGTGGTCTGTGGTCTGTGGTCTGTGGTCTGTGGTCTGTGGTCTGTGGTCTGTTGTAAACACAGAAATACTATCATATATCGCTAGCAATAGCCGCTAATTAGCTGCAAATCCCTATGCCTTACATATTTCATGCAGTTAGATGAGATATGTGTATTATTTTTTGGATAAACAATGGATTTACCTCGCCAATACTATATGAGAATTTTTTCCCTAGACCTACCGTTGTGCTCATATTTGTACTTGTACACAAATCCGTCTTTTAATGGGGAAATAAAACCACTCATGGATGTCTTCTGATGAAATCATTAGCATAGTATTTCTCGTTCATCTTAAACCAATTTTATTCCTGCTCATGTTTCAGGAAATGGCTTATGCTTTTTTAGTATATCTATAAGAGGCAATCTTCTTCCATCTACTATTTTCAAATCGATGTTCACTTTTCCATCATTATCGATCTCTATAATATTATAAGTATTCTTGGTAAAGCCCCTAAATCTAGTTGATGACGCAGTTCCTGCATATGCAATATCTAGAGTTTCTAGATTCCACAACCACGGCCTGTGCTTATGTCCACATAGCACTAAATCTACCTTATATTGAAGGCAGGTCCTAAGAATATCGCCAGCATCAACGATTACTATCTTGTCTGTACCAGTATCTGGAACTCCTATAAGATGGTGATGCATTGCAAGAATCTTTTTATGTTTCCTGTATTTTTTATCGCCTAATGTCTTTTCCAACCACAGATTTTGTCGATAACCCACCTCTCCTTCATCCCTGTCCGGCCTGGCGGTAGCAAGTGTTATGATTAAGGTCCTATTAAAGCTGTAAACATTGGATGGATGAGAAGAAGTATAAAAAGAAGATGGAAAGAACTTCTTAAAAAGGAGATATCCAGTATGACGGTAATCAAGATTTCTAGGTAGAATTATGACGTTAGGACAAACTTCTGTAAGCCTCTTGATTTCTAAACTCGCTCGCCTGAATTGAGAAGATAGCCCTTCATCAGTTAGATCTCCTGTTATTAGTATTACATCTGGTTTTAACTTATTTTTGACTTCATAAATGATATTATCAAAAATTTCCTGTTTGAAACAAGACTACTACGACTAGTTGCAGCATCTCGGTACTTGCTCTCTTGTTGTAAGGTGCGATATAAGATTGAATATATAAAAGCAATAAAAACATCAATCCTATTTCTGCGCTGCGAATAACTGTAAAAATATATATCTATTTCAGTGATTGATGATTTTGGTAGGCTTAGGTAAAGACCTCCCATAGAGATTTATGCCTTTGAACTACCTGGCAGCTGACTAATTATATGTCCTCAGATAACTGCCTAATTTGCTACGTGCCATTCATGTATTGGCTGCAGTTTGTAGGTCATCCTCAATCTCACCGAATAACTGCAGACAACGCCAGCCTTTCTTGGTGAGTTCATAATATGAAAAGGGTCTGAAATTCGTCAGGTTCAACAGTTCTAGATCGACAAGCATTTTTAGATACCTGACTGTTTGTGGATGAATTAGATTTGCCTCGTAACCAATCCGTGTCTGATTCATCTGATTGCGATAAAGCGGTTTGGCGCTTGCGACTATTGATAGAATGCTTTTGATTATATCATACGAATCGCGCTGAGGCATCAGTAAATGAATCCTTAAAAGAAGCAATAAATGATGACGTTAAAATGAACTCGATACAGATAGCTATCTACTTGTTCCCTGAGACAAAATGCTAACATCACATATTCCTCTATTGATTTCCCCATTCACTTCTTCAATTTCATGATCCACTACCTAAATTTCATGAAGTCGATGTGTTTTGATAACAGATCGATTCAGTTGCATGTTCTATTTTCGGAATGAATGACCATAAATGTGTTAATTACTTCCAACTGAATCAGAACGACTCATTCTACACAAATCCCGGGTACCGCGACTTTCTTGAATAGGTGAGGGGAAGCCACTGTGCTGGCAGGATACGCTGACATTCTATCGTTTGGATTCATAACGTTATTGACTGCCTTCTTGAAGTGTGCGGTAGATTCCCAAATAGCATAGTTAATGAATGTACTGCTTCTACCAATTCCTTTGTGCAGTTGTGTCGAAATGAACCCTGGTTGCTGCTTAAATTTCTCGGCTTCGATTGCCCATCCATTTAGAAACTGATCAAATTCTTCATGGTCTACACTAAATTTGTTTATCAATATAACTGGACCAACATCTTCATCCATTTGTACGAAGATTGATACTCGTTCATCCATCTCAACTAACTTTGCCATTTTAAACTATGGCTCAAAATCAAAATATTTCAAGGTTTCGAGTTCGATAATGCCGGAACAGCACGCATGTAATCCCAAGACATCAAAAAGTCATAATGCTTCAGAGTGCGGAAAATCTATCCAATTATTTTGAACTTATGGGAAGCCAGTCAAGATATAGTATTCCTACCTATAATCTGTACTGATAACCAATAAATGATTGGATAGTTCTAGTGTTCCTTATGGTTAGAATCTCGGTCGTTACTTTGCCTCCGGCAGATGATAATAATTGGAGTTATGAGGTAGAAATAATTGAGAGTGATGGAAGTGGTTCTAAGACGACCCACCAAGTCACGATGGGCAAGGACTATTATATGAATCTGACAGAAAAAGGGAGAATAATTCCTGAGGAATTAATCAAGAAATCATTTGAATTTCTTCTCGATAGAGAATCCAAAGATGTCATACTGCGGCAATTTGACATTACTCAGATAAACGATTACTTTCCGGAATATGAGAAGGAGATCAAGAAGGGCCTAAATCATAGTTAAATAGCGACCATCTCCTCTTTTAGTCGGTTTGATTAGAACATGAAAGAAAGTTACTCTCTGCCTACAGCGTCTATGAACAATTCTATTGCTTTAGTATCAGGTGGGTCCTGGAACGCCAGTAAAAATTGCTCCACACCTGCATCTATATACTGCTTAAGCATTTCCCATATTTTTTAGGTATTCCAACGAGTCCATGTTTATCGAGCATCTGATTAGCCACAGCAGTCCTCCACCCATGGCGAATATTTTTTCTTGTATTCTATATCTGATTCAGATTCAAAGATAATATAATATCTGGTTCAACTGATTTTACGATTTTTCTATCTCCATTTCGATTGATCTTTTCACATATGCTTTCAAACCTTTCATTTATTGGAGCTAGATGAAAGCTCTCCCAGACGTGAGCATACTTGGCAGCTATTCTCATAGTGTTATCTTTTTTTGCTGCTATCGTTATTGGAATAGCATGTAGTTCCACAACAGCAAAACATCCTTGCCTCATCATCATTAAGGTCTGATAATCATAATATCAGCGGCTTCTGATGATCATTGACCTTCAGAATTTTGCGATCATTCCGAAATCTTCTTGATCATATTAAAGAATTCCTTTTCGTTCATACTCTTCTTGCCAGCAGCCCAAGCTTCTACATCTTTACCCACCAGATATCGTAGACGAGGCTTTGGGTTTGTAGCAGCATCTAAGATAATATTTGCAACTAGTTCTGCAGAAGATGCGCTCTTTGTTAGTTCATTTATACTATCCGCTATCTTTTGCATCATCTGAGAGTATGGCGAGGTCGGATCTTGCGCTTTTTTAGCGATAGTCATTGCATTTGCAAAGTTAGTCCGAATAAATCCAGGTTCTATCAAGATCACTTTTATTCCAAATGGTTCTAATTCATATGCAATAGATTCACTCAGACCCTCAACTGCAAACTTAGTACTAACATAGGCTGAACCTCCTGGATAACCGAAGATACCAGCTCCAGAACTCAGATTTAGAATTCTGCCAGACCTCTGTCTTCTCATTATAGGCAGCACGGACTGGGTGACTCTTATCACTCCGAATAGATTAGTTTCATATTGAGACTTAATCTCTTCCATCGACAGATCTTCAAATGCTCCAGTAAGTGCATAACCGGCGTTATTTACTAAAACATCAATTCTATCAGCCTTAGAAACAATTTGTCGAATTGCGCTAGTGACAGAATTGTCATCAGTTACATCTAACTCTATAACGTGAATTGGTAGTCCCTCTTTGGTGGCTACAGATTCGATACCTGAACGCTTTGAGAGATTTCTCATTGTAGCATATGTTTCAAATCCATTTCTGGCTAAAATTAGAGAGGTTTCACGGCCTATTCCGCTTGAACTGCCAGTCACAATAGCTACCTTTTGATTTGTCATAATCTTTTGCACTAAATGCAATATATTAATATTGTAAACTAAAACAAAACTGATCCGTATGTCTAATTCCCGGGTAGTCGCACTACTTTGACTTTTTACCAACTATAAATGGCTTTGACGACAATCGAATTAGTACTTGATTTAACTAGACTGCCTAACATAATTTGATACAACTGTCTAAGGATATTGGTCAATACAAATTTAGCTTCTGTTATGAATAGACTCTG
>Ga0307442_1000896_pt1 | contig 14648 bp, 14 predicted proteins | sample SalMarWE160430MG_FD_202143 | JGI IMG/M metagenome (GOLD analysis project Ga0307442, IMG submission 202143) | Salt marsh sediment microbial communities from the Plum Island Ecosystem LTER, Massachusetts, United States - WE1604-30 | ecosystem: Environmental > Aquatic > Marine > Intertidal zone >...
GTCGTGTGGCGGGAGAATCGTCCATGCCCGAGGGTACCGGGTGGGGCGCGGGGCGGTCAATCCGTGGCGGGGGTTGCGCCACCGCGAGCGCACCCGTTACCGGACTGCATGCCGCTTCGCCGCCTTCCCGACCTGACGTGGGAGGAGATCCGCGCGCTCGACCGCACCCGCGCCGTGGGCATCCTGCCGATCGGCGCCATCGAGGCGCACGGGCCCCACCTGCCGCTCGACACCGACGTGACGATCGCCGAGGCGATGGCCGAGGCGGGCGGGCGGCGGCTGGCCGCGCTCGGGCTCGAGGCCTGGCTCCTCCCCCCGCTGTGCTACACGCCGGCCGGGTTCGCGGCCGCGTTTCCGGGCACGATCGGCATCGAGCCCGGCGTGCTCGCCGCGCTCGTGGTCGAGATCGCGACCGGTCTCAACCGGGCAGGTGTGGGGGCGCTCGCGCTCGCCAACTCGCACTTCGATCCTACCCACCTCGATGCATTGCATACCGCGGCCGATGCGATCCACGAGCGGGCGTTGATGACCGTCGCGTTCCCCGACCTCACACGTCGGCCGTGGGGCTCGCGTCTGGGGGACGAGTTCCGGAGCGGCGCGTGTCACGCCGGTCGATACGAGGGCTCGATCCTGCTCGCGCGCACGCCGGACCGCGTCCGCTCCGACGTCATGCGGGGGCTCGAGCCGAATCCGGTCTCGCTGTCGGAGGCCATCCGGGACGGCGCCACCTCGTTTCGGCAGGCGGGCGGTGCGAGGGCGTACTTTGGGGCGCCGGCGGAGGCCACCGCGGAGGAGGGAGCGGAGACGATCGAGACGCTGGGGAGCATCCTGGCCGAGGCGCTCGCGCTCGTCGTGGACTGGGACGAGCTCGGCGGGCTGCGCGGGGGGATGGCGTGAGCGACACGCCGCGGGGCGCCGTGATCACCGGTGGCGGCCGCGGGATCGGCGCGGCCGTCGCCCGCCGGCTCGCCGGGCTCGGCGCCCGCGTCGTGGTGGCGGCGCGCGGCACGGGCGAGATCGAGGCCGTGGCCACGTCGCTCCGCAGCGGCGGTACCGAGGCGTGGGCCGTGCGCTGCGACGTGACCGACCCCGCCGACATCGATCGCCTGTTCGGGGCCGCTCGCGAGCGTCTGGGCTCGGTCGACATCCTGGTGAACAACGCGGGCGTGGTGAGCGCCGCGCCGCTCCGAAGGGTCGAGCTCGCCGAGTGGAACCGGCTCCTGGCCGTGAACGCGACCGCGCCGTTTCTGTGCACGAAGGCCGTCCTGCCCGGGATGGTGGAGGCGGGCTGGGGCCGCATCGTGAACGTGGCCTCGGTCGCGGGGCTCCGTGGGGCGCGCTACATCGCGGCCTACGCGGCATCCAAGCACGCGCTCCTGGGGCTCACCCGATGCGTGGCCGCCGAGGCGGCACGGGACGGCGTCACCGTGAACGCCGTGTGCCCGGGATACGTCGACACGCCGATGACCGAGCGCTCGATCGCCAACATCGTCGACAAGACCGGGCTCGACGAGGAGCAGGCGCTGGACGCGCTCCTCGGCTCGACCCCCCAGCGGCGTCTGATCGCGCCCGACGAGGTCGCGGCGGCGGTGGCCTTCCTGTGCGGCGACGAGGCGCGCGGGATCAACGGGCAGGCGATCGTGCTCGACGGCGGCGCGACCGGGACGCTTCCCGGATGATGTCGCGTCCGGGCGCGGAGGGGGCGGGCGGGCGGTTCGAGGTCGTGAACCCGGCCGCGCTCGGCGCGCCGCGGGGCTTCAGCCACGGTCTCGTGTGGCCGGGACCCGGCCGGCTCCTGTTCGTGGCCGGCCAGACGGCGGTGTCGGACACCGGACGGGTGGCGAGCGACGACTTCGTGGAGCAGTTCGGGGTGGCCCTCGACCGGGTGCTGGCGGTCGTCCGGGAAGCGGGAGGCGAGGCGCAGCACGTGGGTCGAATGACCGTGTACGTGACCGATCTGGGCGCCTACCGCGCGTCTCTCGGAGCGCTCGGCGACTGTTACCGCGAGCGCATGGGCCGGCACTATCCGGCCATGGCGCTCGTGGAGGTGGCGGGGCTCGTGGACGAGGGAGCCCGGGTCGAGATCGACGCCACCGCCGTGCTTCCGCTCCGCGACGGCCGACCCGGGACGCCGCCCGGGCGCGACAGCTGACCTCGAATCCGAACCGCGGAGCCCACGTGCCGATCTCTCCCCGATCCTTCCTGTACGAGCACGACCCGGAGGCCGCGGTCGCCCGCATCACCCTGAATCGTCCCGAGCGGCTCAACGCGCTCACGTTCGAAGTGTACGACGAGCTCCGGAACACCTTCCGGGCGCTCGACACCGAGCCCGGGGTGCGGGTGATCGTGATCACCGGAGCCGGACGCGCGTTCTGCTCGGGCGGCGATGTGGAGGACATCATCGGCCCCCTGTTCGAGCGCGACGCCGGGGGGCTGCTGGAGTTCACCCGCATGACCTGCGACCTCATCCTCGCCATGCGCCGCTGCCGTCGGCCCATCGTCGGCGCCCTGAACGGCACGGTGGCGGGCGCCGGCGCCGTGATCGCCACGGCGTGCGACGTCCGCATCGCCGCCGAGTCGGCGAAGATCGCCTATCTGTTCACCAAGGTGGGGCTCTCAGGGGCCGACATGGGGGCATCGTGGCTCCTGCCCCGCATCGTCGGGCTGGGACGGGCCACCGAGCTCCTCATGACCGGTGACTTCATGTCGGCCGCGGAGGCCCACCGCGTGGGGCTCTACAACCGCGTCGTCCCGGATGGGGAGGCCCTTCCCGAGGCGCTGGCCTTCGCGGGGACGCTCGCGGCGGGACCCTCGTACGCGCTCGCGGTGACGAAGCGCGCGTTGGACGAAGAGGCCCACATGACGCTCGAGGCCGCGCTCGAGGCCGAGGCCATGGCTCAGGCGGTGTGCATGGAGAATCCGAACTTCCGCGAGGCCTACGAGGCGTTCGTGGCGAAGCGCCCGCCGAGGTTCGAGTGATCGACCTCGACGCGGTGCGGCCGCTCGTCGAGCCGCGTCACCACGAGCTGGCCGAGGCCGCGGGAGCGTTCGGGGCGCGCAAGCTGGCCGGCCGCGAGGTCCTCGACGACGACCAGCGTGCCCGCGAGCGCGCCCGCGAGCTCTGCAGCCTGCTGGGCGAGGAGGGCTGGCTCGAGCCGATCCGCTCCCAGGACTTCCGGGCCTGCTGCGTGGTGCGCGAGTCGCTGGCGTACCATTCGCCGCTCGCGGACGCCGTGTTCGCGCTCCAGGCGCTGGGCACCACGCCGCTCCTGCTCGCGGGCGATGCGAAACAGCGCGGCAGGTGGGTGGAGCACGCCATCCGAGGGGATGCGGTCGCGGCGTTCGCCATGACCGAGCCCGAGGCGGGCTCCGACGTGGCCGCCATGGAGACGGTGGCCGTGCGGGATGGCGACCACTACGTGCTGAACGGGATCAAGACGTTCATCTCGAACGCCGGCATCGCCGACTTCTACCTCCTGTTCGCACGCACGGGGCCCGGGGAGGGAAGCCGCGGCATCACGGCGTTCGTGCTGCCGGCCGACGCACCCGGATTCCGCTTCGTTCGACCCCTGGTCCTCGCGGACCCCCACCCCCTGGGCGAGATCGCGCTCGAGGACTGCCGCATCCCGGCGGGCCACCGCGTCGGGGCCGAGGGGGAGGGGTTCAAGCTCGGGATGGCCACGCTCGATCGCCTGCGTCCCACGGTCGGGGCCGCGGCCTGCGGGATGGCTGCGCGCGCGCTGCACGAAGCGGTCGAGCACGCCCGCTCGCGCCGACAGTTCGGCCGGCCGCTGGCCGATTTCCAGATCACGCGCGAGAAGCTCGGACGGATGGCCACCGATCTCGTGGCGGCGCGGCTCCTCGTGTACCGGGCCGCCTGGGAGCGGGATCAGGGGGCCGCACGCACCGATGTGGAGGCGGCCATGGCCAAGGCATTCGCCACCGAGGCCGCGCAGGGGATCGTCGACGATGCGGTGCAGATCCTCGGGGGCCGGGGAGTCCTCGCCGATCACCCCGTTGATCGCCTGTACCGTTCGGTGCGCGCGCTCCGCATCTACGAGGGCGCGACCGAGATCCAGCGGCTCATCGTCGCGCGTCATCTGATCGGGGACGCCGACGGGTGATCGGTCCCGGCGGGTCGGGGCGCGTCAGGTGAGGATCGTGTGCGTCGGGGGCGGTCCGGCGGGGCTCTACTTCGCCATCCTCATGAAGCTCGCCGACGCGCGGCACGAGGTTCTCGTGCTGGAACGGAACCGCCCCGACGACACGTACGGCTTCGGCGTGGTGTTCTCGGATGCGACGCTCGAGGAGCTGGCCGAGGCCGATCCCCCCAGCTACGCGGCGATTACGGACCGCTTCTACCGCTGGGACGACATCGACATCCACTATCGGGGCACGCGGATCTCCTCGACCGGCCATGGATTCAGCGGGCTGGCTCGCGCGGCGCTGCTCGACATCCTCGTCGCGCGGGCGCGCGGGCTGGGCGTCGAGATCCGCTTCGGGGCCGAGGTCGTCGACGACGCCCCGTATCGGGACGCCGATCTGGTGCTCGCGGCGGACGGCGTGAACAGCACGCTGCGCGGACTCCACGAGGACGCGTTCGGGCCTTCGATCGACGAGCGCCCGAACCGGTTCGTGTGGCTGGGGACGACGAAGCCGTTCCCCGCGTTCACCTTCCACTTCCGCGACACCCCGCACGGGCTGTGGCGGGTGCACGCGTATCAGTACCGGTCGGTGACGGAATCCGGGATCTCCGCGCCCGGCTCCGTGGCCGGCCGCCACCCGGATGCGGGCGCCACGCCGGGCCCGGACGCCGCGATCTCGACCTTCATCGTGGAGACCACCGAGGAGACGTGGCGCGCGTCCGGGATGGACCTTGCCACCGAGGAAGACACGGCCGCCCGGCTCGAGGACATGTTCTGCGCGGAGCTCGAGGGTCATCCCCTGATCCGCAACCGGTCCATCTGGCGCCGCTTCCCCACCGTCCGCAACCGCCGCTGGCACGACGGCAACGTGGTACTCGTCGGCGACGCGGCCCACACGGCGCATTTCTCGATCGGGTCGGGCACGCGGCTCGCGATGATCGACGCGATCGCGCTCCGCGCTGCGCTCCTGGCGCACGACGACGTTTCGCGGGCGCTGGAGGCCTACGAGAGGACGCGCCGCCCCGACGTGGAGAGCCTCCAGCGGGCCGCGCAGGCGAGCCTCGAGTGGTTCGAGGGGACCGAGCGTTTCATGGACACCGAGCCGATCCAGTTCGCCTTCAACCTGCTCACGCGCAGCCTCCGCATCACCCACTCGAACCTGGCCGTCCGGGATCCGGCGTTCACGGCCCGCGTGGACGCGTGGTTCGCGGAGCGGGCGGCGCGGCAGAGCGGCGTGCCGGTGTCCACGGACCCGCCGCCACCGCCGATGTTCACCCCCTTCCGGCTGCGCGACATGGTGCTCTCCAACCGCGTCGTCGTGTCGGCCATGTGCCAGTACAGCGCCGAGGACGGCACCCCGGATGATTGGCACCTCGTCCACCTCGGCTCGCGGGCGGTGGGCGGCGCGGGGCTCGTGATGAGCGAGATGACCAACGTGAGCGCGGAGGGGCGCATCTCGCCCGGCTGTACGGGGCTCTACCGGTCCGAGCACGCCGTGGCGTGGCGGCGGATCGTCGAGTTCGTGCACGGACATTCGGACGCGAAGATCGGGATGCAGCTCGGTCATGCCGGCCGCAAGGCGTCCACCAGGCTCCAGTGGGAGGGCGACGTCGAGCCCCTCGAGGCGGGGGGCTGGCCCGTGCTGGCGGCGTCCTCCATTCCTTGGTTCGAGCACAGCCCCGTGCCGCGCGAGATGACGCGGGACGACATGGACGACGTCGTGTCCGACTACGTGCGCGCCGCGCGGCTGGCCGTGGAGGCGGGGTTCGACCTGCTCGAGATCCATTTCGCGCACGGCTACCTGCTGGCGAGCTTCATCTCCCCGCTCACCAACGTGCGCGAGGACGAGTATGGCGGCCCGCTCCACAACCGGCTGCGCTTTCCGCTCGAGGTGTTCGACGCGGTGCGCGCCGCGTGGCCGGAGGAGCGACCGATCTCCGTGCGAATCTCGGCGGTCGACTGGGCCCCCGGCGGCATGGAGGCCGATGACGCGGTCGAGGTGGCCCGCCGCCTGGCCGCGGCAGGGGTGGACATCGTCGATGTGTCGGCCGGTCAGACCGTTCCCTATCAGGAGCCCGTGTACGGACGGCAGTTCCAGACTCCGTTCGCCGATCGCATCCGCCACGAGGTCGGGATCGCCACCATGGCGGTCGGCAACATCTCCTCGTTCATGGACGTGAACACCATCCTCGCCTCGGGTCGCGCGGACCTGTGCTGTCTGGCGCGGGCCCATCTGTGGGAGCCGTACTGGACCCGACACGCGGCCTGGGTGCTGGGCCACGCGCTCCCGTGGCCGCTTCCCTACTCGACGCTGGACGACTACACCCCGAGGTTCGAATGGGGGTACTGAGCGTCGTCGCCGCCGGCCCCCGTACCGAGAGGAGCGCGAGCCCCGCGTGAGTCACGAAAAGTTCCTGACGTATTCCGGATATCTGCACCTCGACGAGCTCCTGTCGCTCCAGGTGGAGCGATCGGCCCCCGAGGGGGGTACGCCGGAGCACGACGAGATGCTGTTCATCATCATCCATCAGGTGTACGAGCTGTGGTTCAAGCAGCTCCTGCACGAGATCGACTTCACCCGGGAGCTGCTGTCCGGGGACGAGCTCCCCCGCATCCTCCACACCTTCAAGCGCATCCTGACGATCCTCAAGGTGCAGGTGGCGCAGCTCGACATCCTCGAGACGATGACCCCGCTCGACTTCCTCGCTTTCCGCCAGCGGCTCGAAGAGGCGAGCGGGCTTCAGTCGTATCAGTTCCGCGAGCTCGAGTTCGTGCTGGGGCACAAGCGCGAGTCGGTGTTCGACCGCTATCCCGAGGGGAGCCGCGCCCGGGCCCGGATCGAGCGCCGCTACCGGGAGCCGACGTTGTGGGATGCCGTGCTCGGCTTCCTGCACCGGTGCGGATACCCGATGCCCGAGTACGTGCTCGAGCGCGACGTCACGCAGCCGGTGGCGCCCTCCCCCGAGGTACAGGCGTCGCTGATCCGGCTGTACCGCGGGGAGCCCGAGCTCGTGCCGCTGTGCGAGCGCCTGGTCGACTTCGACGAGGGGCTGCAGGAGTGGCGCTACCGGCACGTGAAGATGGTGGAGCGCACGATCGGCGCGAAGCCGGGGACCGGCGGCACGACCGGCGCCCCCTATCTGATGCGATCGCTCAATCAGCCCATCTTCCCGGACCTGTGGGCCATCCGGACGGCGCTGTGACCGCGCTCGACCCCGAGTCGCTGTACGCGTCCCCCAACGCGCTCGCACCGGACTACTCGCGCTTCCGGGTCTCGGAGCGACTCCTCCTGACGGGACACTCGCACCAGGCGTGGCCCGACCGGGGCTTCGAGGGTCAGGCGCGGGCGTGGGAGGACGCGGCGGCGCAGGTGGACGAGAAATGGGACGAGGCGTTCGCGCGCGCCGACCGGGTGCGGGCCGGGTTCGCCCGGCTGCTGGGAGCCGGGGACTCGGCGGACGACGGCGACTACGCGCTCGCCTCGAACACGCACGAGCTCGTCGTCCGCTTCCTGTCCGCCCTCCCGCTCCGCGAGCGGCGGCGGCTGGTGACCACCGACGGCGAGTTCCACTCGATCCGCCGGCAGCTCGACCGGCTCGCGGAGGAGGGGCTCGAGATCGAGCGCGTCCCCACCCACCCGCCCGACATGCTGGCGGAGCGGGTGGCGGCCGCCGTGGACGATCGGACGGCCGCCGCCCTCGTGTCGTGCGTCCTGTTCCGCGACGCACGCATCGTGTGCGGGCTGTCCGCCGTTCAGGAGCGCTGTGAGCGGGTGGGGGCGGCGCTCCTCGTCGACGCGTACCACGCCCTCGGCGCCATCCCGTTCTCGCTCGCCGCCGAGGGGCTCGAACGGGCGTTCGTGGTGGGCGGCGGCTACAAGTATCTCCAGCTCGGCGAGGGGAACTGCTTCCTCCGCGTTCCCCCCGGGTGCGAGCTCCGGCCGGTGGTGACAGGGTGGTTCGCCGAGTTCGAGGCGCTCGAGACGGGCGCGCGGGGCGGCAGCGTGGCGTACGGCCCGGGCGCCGCCCGGTTCGCGGGCGCGACGTACGACCCCACCAGCCACTACCGCGCCTCGGAGGTGTTCGACTTCGTCGCCGAGCGGCGGCTCACGCCCTCGTTCCTGCGTGCCGTGAGCCGTCACCAGGTGGGCCGGCTGGCCACGCGGTTCGACGCGCTCGATCTCGATCCCGGGGTCATCGCGCGGCCGCCGACGCCGCTCGAGGAGGTCGGCGGCTTCCTCGCGCTCCGGACTCCGCTCGCCCCCGCGCTCCAGATCGCCCTCCGTCGGCGGGGCGTCCACGCCGATCACCGGGACGGGCTCCTGCGACTCGGTCCGGCCCCCTACCTGTCCGACGTGCAGCTCGATGACGCCATCGCGGCGCTCGCGGAAGGGGCCGACGCGGTCGCGTAGCCCCGGAGGCCCGCTGAAACCCGCCGTGCCCGATCCTCGTCCTGTCCATCGGACCCCAGGGTCCCACGGCCTTCCGTCGGAAGGCGATGATCCTTGCCACCGGAGCGATCCGGGCGGTTATCGATAGATAGGAGGCGACATGTTCGCCCCGAGATGGCGACGTAAGAGTCGCGCGTTCGTGATCTGTAGCCGGATCCGCTGAGCACGACGGGCGGTTCGGCTACCGACGCCCGCGGCGCGGGGTGGTGGTCGGGAAACGAGACGCGAGGTCGGCATCCTGACGTGTTCGTTCCCGCCCCACCCGTTCCGCCGGGCACCCTCACTTTCCCTCTTCCAGCGCACCCTCCGAACGCGGGCCGCGGTCGGTCTCCGCGGAACCACGCCGCGCACGCTCGCGTGCCCAGGCCAGATCCGCCGGTGTGTCGACGCCCCTCGTGAGCTCCACGGGATCCCCGTACACCGCGAGGTCCGCCTCGCCGAGGCGTCGGAGCGCCAGGCGACCCGCAAAGCCCGTCACGCTCCGTCCCCCGGAATCCTCGATGTAGGCGGCGGCGACCGGAGCCAGACGCCGCCGATAGGCCGCACACAGCCACTGCGGCCGGCCCGCGACGATGGGGACGCACGCATCCGCCGTCGGAGCAGCCGCCAACTCGGCGAGGAGTCCCTCCACCAGCCCCGGGGTCACGAACGGGAGATCCGAAGCGAGGACGATGACCAGCGGCTCACGGGCCACCGCGAGTCCGCCCGCCAGACCCGCCATCGGCCCGAGGTCGGGCTCGGGGTCGGACAGCAACCGCAGGCGGCGGCTCCCGCGCATGAGCGCCCCCTCGCCCTCGACGCGCCACCCCGCGCGCCCGAGCGCCGCCTCGAACGGACCGGCGTCCCGGACCGAGAGGAGGACGTCGTCGATCGACGCGGTGGCCGCCAGCAGCCGCTCGAGGATGGGGCGACCCCCCACCTCGACGAACGGCTTGTCGTGGCCCAGGCGGTGGGAGCGACCGCCGGCGAGCAACAGCGCGGATCCGGTCATTCGGCGGCCCGGTCCGTGGCGGGCAGGCCGAGATCGGCCAGCGACTCGTGCGAACCGAGGTCGTAGCCGAGCTCGGCCATGGCCGCGATGGCACGTGGACTCACGACACCCGACGGGCGTGACCCGGCGCTGTGCGCCTCGATGCGATCGCCCCCCAGGAGACGCGCGAACGCCTCGGCCATCTGGCTGCGGCACGAGTTCTCCACGCACACGAACAGGACTCTGGGGACCATGTCGGGTGCTCGGCTCACCGCGGGCGGGCGATGATCCCGTTGTGGGCCTTGATGAACCCCGAGCGCAGGACCTCGAACCCGTTCTCGTACGCGTACAGCCCGAGCTGTCGCTCGTCCATGAGCTCCCGGTAGCCGTAGTTCATGATCTCGCCCATCGCCATGTAGAAGGCGCGGGATCGCCACTGCCGACGGGGCGTGGTGAGCACCGCGTACCCCCCCGGACGCAGGAAGCGGCGGTGCCAGTCGAACGCTCGCGGCTTGTGCTCGTCCGGGAAGTGCTCCACGAGACCGACACTCAACACGATGTCGAACTCGGGGCCGAAGTCGAGGTCGCGGATGTCGGACACGACGAAGTCGATCGCGAAGTCCTCGCGGCGAAACACGTCCCAGCCGCCGGTGCGCGAGCTCCGGCCCAGGAAGGGATACGTCTCGGGGAAGGTTCCGAACCTCTCGGTGCGGCAGAAGTCATCGTAGTCGACGAGCACCGCCTCGCCGCCCGGATACTGCGCCAGGAGCTGCATCGCCTCGTAGCCGTCGGCCGCTCCGAGAAACAGGATGCGGGGCCGCTCGACGTCGAGCCCCTCGAACAGGGCGCGCTTGCCGCGCGGATCCCACACGGCGTCCTCCACCCGCTGCACGTGGTTCCAGATCGCCAGCCGCGTGAGCTCGCCCAGCAGCCGCCGCACCGCCGGCAGCTCCAGACCCAGGAGCCTTCGACCCAGCTCGCGCCGGGTGTCGCCCAGCCGCGCCGGCAGGTCGGAGGCGAACAGTGCGTGGAAGGAGCGGTTGAAGTGCTCCCACTGGACGGGCACGGGCATCGACTGGCCATGCTCGCGCTCCCAGCCGGAGCGGCGGCGCGAGTAGTCGTCGACGACATACGGGCGTCCCACGTCGCGCCACGCGAGGCGCGACCAGTCGGTGTCGCTCGAGTCGACGAACACATCCGGAGGACCGGTGCGCAGGTCCTCCACGTGCGTCGGGAGGCGGCGCACCGCCTCCAGCACGTCTTCGGCCCGTGGAGCCCCGGGCGCCGGATCCCGCACGATCGGCTGGTGACCTGACATGTGCCCTCGCGATTCGATCGTCCCGCGCTCCCCGAATCTCCCGGCGAGGCCCGACGCGGTCAACGGCGCGGGACGCGACGGCCCGCCGGGGCTTTCCCGCCGTCCCGGCCCGCCCTATGTTCAGTATCATGAACAGTGTTCAAGAACGTCTGAGGTACTTTCGCCAGACGGTGGAGGGTCTGTCGCTCAGGGAGCTGCAGACGGCCGTCAACCGCCGACTCGGGGAGGACGAGGCGCTCAGCCTCGGGACGATCTCGAACTACGAGCGGCCGGCGGCCGGAGGCACCCGCCGTGCCGGCCCGCGCGTCGAGTTCGTGGTGGCGCTCAAGCGGGCGTTCCCGGACCTGCGTGTGGAATGGCTGATGTTCGGCGAGGGCCAGCCCACCAGGGTGGCCGAGCATCTCTCGGCCCCCGAGGGTCTCGAGGCCGGGGCTGCGGGCGGTCGCGAGGTACCCGGACCTCGAGCTCCTGTCCCCCGAGGCATCCGCGCTGTTCATGGCCGCGCTCACGCGGTTCGCCATGGGCGAGCCCGGGCTGACGGTCGACGAGGAGCAGCTGCTCGAGCTGGCGGGCGATCTGCGATGGCTCCTGCTCGCCCCGCTGTCGATGTGGGGGTTCCGTGATGCTCCCCCGTACGAGGCGTTCAGCGACTACTCGGTGGCCCTCCTCCACGCCCTCATGCAGCTCATGCCGCGGCCGGGCGAGGGCGACCCGATCGCGACCTACAGGGAGTCGCTGTGCCCCCGTCTGCGCCGGAGCACGCCGGTCGGCTTCTGAGCCGTCCGGCGCGAGTCGGCGGTTGACGACGCCATCGATGCCCGGGCCCACCGGGTCGTCCGCCGTAAGTGGTCGCGCTGCCCGGGAGCGACTAGCTTTTCGGTCCGGAGGCCGTGCGGGCAGTGGGGACGGGCGGCCGCCGGGAACGTGCGACGCGGCACGGAGGCTGCACGCGGTGCGTGACGGCCCGACGGTTCTCCGCAGGCGGGACTGAACATCCAGATGGCGACTCCGACTGAGCGGATCCCCAAGCTCTCGAAGCCCGAGTGGCACGGCCTGACGGCCGGGGATCTGCTGGCGATGTACCGCGTCATGTACACCTCGCGGCGAGTGGACGACCGCGAGATCGCCCTCAAGCGACAGAACAAGCTCTTCTTCCAGATCAGCGGGGCCGGCCACGAGGCCGTGCTGATCGCGGCCGGCCGCGTGCTGAGGGCCGGATACGACTGGTTCTTCCCGTATTACCGCGATCGGGCGCTGTGTCTCGAGCTGGGAGTTACGCCATACGAGATGTTCCTCCAGGGCGTGGGCGCCGCGGACGATCCTTCCAGCGGCGGCCGCCAGATGCCGTCCCATTTCGGGCACCGCGAGCACAACATCGTGTCCACTTCGAGTCCCACGGGCACCCAGTTCCTGCAGGCGGTGGGGTGCGCGGAGGGGCTCGTGCGCGCACCGAGGCTGGATCTGACGGAGCGTGACGACGCCTACGGGGTGGAGGTGGCCGGGGACGAGGTGGTGCTCGTGTGCGCCGGCGAGGGGACCACGTCGGAGGGCGAGTTCTGGGAGGCACTGAACTCGGCCAGCAACCTGAAGCTGCCGGTCATCTTCCTCATCGAGGACAACGGCTACGCCATCTCGGTTCCCGTCGAGGTGAACACGGCGGGCGGCAGCATCTCACGGCTCGTCAGAGGCTTCCCGGACCTCCTGGTCCAGGAGGTGGACGGCACCGATCCCCTGCGCAGCTTCGCGACTCTCCGGCGGGCGGCGGACTACTGCCGGGATCGCCGCGGGCCGGCGCTCGTGCACGCGCACGTGGTGCGGCCCTACAGCCACTCCATGTCCGATGACGAGCGCACATATCGGCCGGGCTCGGAGCGCGAGGCGGAGGCGGAGCGCGACCCGCTGGTGACGTTCGCGGCCTATCTGGAAGACGAGGGGATCGCGTCGGGCGAGGACCTCGAGCACATGCACGCGGAGGTGGACCGCGAGGTGGCCGAGGCCGCCGACCGAGCCGCGGAGCGACCGCAGCCGGATCCCGGCACGGTGTACGTCGACGTCTACTCCCCCGACGTGGACCCGACGGGCCGGGCGTTCGAGACCGAGCCGGCGTTCGAGGGCGATCCGACGACCATGGTCGACCTGCTCAACGCCTGTCTGCGCGACGAGATGGCGCGCGATCCCCGCATCGTCGTGTTCGGCGAGGACGTAGCCGACGCGAGCCGCGAGGATTGCCTCGACGAGGTGAAGGGCAAGGGCGGCGTCTTCAAGGTGACGCACAACCTGCAGCGGACGTTCGGCTCCGAGCGGGTGTTCAACTCCCCGCTGGCCGAGGCGAACATCGTGGGCCGTGCCATCGGGATGGCCATCCTCGGTCTGAGGCCGGTCGTCGAGATCCAGTTCTTCGACTACATCTGGCCCGCGTTCCACCAGCTCCGGAACGAGATCACCACCATGCGGTGGCGCTCGAACGGCACCTTCGCGTGCCCGGTGGTCATCCGCACGACGTACGGCGGTTATCTCCAGGGCGGCGCCATGTACCACTCGCAGACGGGCGCCTCGCTGTTCACGCACACGCCGGGGATGCGGGTGGTGTGCCCGTCGACCGCACTGGACGCGAACGGGCTCCTTCGGACCGCGATCCGCTGCGACGACCCCGTGCTGTTCCTCGAGCACAAGCACCTGTACCGCCAGACGTACAACAAGGCCCCGTATCCGGGACCGGACTACATGGTCCCCATGGGACGGGCCGCGGTCGTCGAGAGCGGGAACGAGCTCACCGTGGTCACCTACGGGGCGCTCGTCGAGCGCACGCGCAAGGCGCTCCGGCAGCTCGACAAGGACGGACGGCCGGTGCACGCCGAGGTCATCGACCTCCGCACCCTGAGCCCGCTCGACATGGCCACCATCCGCCGGTCGGTCGTCAAGACAAACCGCGTGCTGGTGGCGTACGAAGACGCGAAGTCGTGGGGTTACGGCACCGAGATCTCGGCGCGGGTGGCCGACGAGCTGTTCGAGTGGCTCGACGCCCCGGTTCGGCGCGTGACGTCCACGGACACCTTCGTGGGCTACGCGCCGGCGCTCGAGAACGCGATCCTGCCCCAGGTGGAGGACCTGGCCGAGGCCATCGCCGAGCTGGCCGCCTACTGACCGGTGATCAGGCCCTCCGGGTGCCGGGGACGGCGGCCGCCTCTCGCTCCCGCCACGCCCGGATGTCCGCCTTCAGCTCGCTCAGGGTGACCCCGGGGCCGCACCAGGCCAGCCGACCGCCGAACGCGTCGTAGTGCGGCAGGGTGCGGTCGTGCACCCATTCCGGTCTGAGCCCGTGTGCCGCGCCCCACGCCTCGAGCTCGGCCCGGGACGCATCGCTGTACACGTGGCACAGCCGGTCGCCCTTCGCGATCCCCAGCCGCGGCACTTCGCGCGACGCGACGTGGTAGTGGAACCTGATCACGGGTCCGGCGTGCGGAGCTTCTCGAGCTCCTCCAGCGTGCGAGGCCAGTCCTTGCCGAGCAGCCGCGACAGGGCGCGGTCGGCCAGCACCGTCCCGCCCGTCTGACAGGCCGCACAGTAGTTCGTCTCGTTTCCCGCGTACCGGATGCGCTGGATCGGGGCCCCGCAGTCGGGGCACGGCTCCCCGTAGCGACCGTGGGCCGCCATCCCGGGGCGGAAGGCCGTCACGTTGGTCGGGAACTCGCTCTCGGCTTCCTCGCACAGCCGCTCGGTCCACTCACCGAGGACATCGCGCGCCGCATCGAACAGGCGAGCGAT
>Ga0307442_1000898_pt1 | contig 14626 bp, 12 predicted proteins | sample SalMarWE160430MG_FD_202143 | JGI IMG/M metagenome (GOLD analysis project Ga0307442, IMG submission 202143) | Salt marsh sediment microbial communities from the Plum Island Ecosystem LTER, Massachusetts, United States - WE1604-30 | ecosystem: Environmental > Aquatic > Marine > Intertidal zone >...
CTCGGCGGTAGCGAGCCCCTTCGCCTCGGTGCCCGTCGCCGTTTCGGGTGCCGGGCGCACCTCCTGCGCCAGCGCCGCCTGAGAAAAGCCCAGCGCCAGCATGAGGCCCACCAGAAGAGCGCCCGCACAAATCCTGGCGCTGCTCATCACGAGGCGCGCAGGAAGGCGGGAAGCTTTGGCTTGGGACATGCGAGCGGCTTTGCGGGGTTTGCCTTGAGCGGCGCGGGGCGCGCGCTCCCTATATCGGCGCCATGGACCGCGCTGTCGAGGCCAAATGGGCCGTCCAAAGGGACAGCATTGTGCGGCACATGTCAGGGGAACTTTAACCCGATGAGGGCTCACTCTTCTATCTGTGTGCGCTGTGCGCATGCCCGCGTTGCTTGATGCCGTTCTTCGAAAAGGCGCTTGTCCATGCTCCCGTCATCTCCCTTGCGCAGGCTTCGAGCTCGGCTTCTTGCCCCCTCCGCCGTCCCGCTCGCCTCCAGTATGCCCGCGCGCACGTGCCCCCGCGGCAGCGCAGGCGAGCACGTGCAGACCTTGCTCACGACAGGAGAGACGCTGCTGGGCCAGAGCATCACGTATCCTGCGGGTGCGGCGGCCAAGGTGACGGCCGACATCATCTCCATCGATCCAGGCGCCGAGACGGGGTGGCACGAGCACGACGTGCCCCTGTTGGCCTACATGCTGGAGGGCGAGCTCACGGTCGACTACGGCGCGGAGGGAACGCACGTCTATCGCGAGGGCGACGTGATCGTCGAAGCGATCGGCACCCCCCACAACGGCCACAACGCCGGCCCGGGCGTGGTGCGCATGTTCGCGGTGTTCTTGGGCGCCGAGGGCGTGCCCGATACGGTCAAGTTGCCGGCACCTCATTGAATATCCCGAAAAGCGAACGCATCAGCGCTGGCGCTAGCGAACCGGCCGGACAAACCTGGAATCGCTCGCGCTCGCGCACTTGATCACCCCGACAGTGTTCACGCTTCGGAAAATGTATCCGAGGCGCCACACGGCGCGGCATTCGCCAAGAAAGCAAGCGCGACCGCTTGCCGCGATTAGGGCTCAGGCCTAGCGTGTCAATTAGTGGCTTATTTCCCGGTTTGTATTGTGGGTTTCATGTGGTGCGTGAAGTTATTCTATTACGTCTGCGTTCTTTGCCCGGCCTGAAATCGACCACGCTGGCCCTGCTCCTAGCCTTCTGCATGCCTGGCTGTGAGAGCGCCCACATGGCCTATCATCAGACCTCCTTCAACAAGGCGCTGGAGAACTCGGACACCAAGATCATTCTTCTCAACGCCATCCGCGCCAGCAAGCGTTATCCTTTGAGCTTCTCTGCGACGGGCTCCGTGCAGGCCTCGGGTTCGACGAGCGCTAGCCTGCAGGCTGCATTCCCATTCAAGGTCAATTCAGGCACGCCATTCTTGCCCGAATTCACCTTGAACCCCTCAGCCGAAACGAAAACCGGCTTCGACGCGCTCAGCGCAACGAACTTGGAAACTGAGAAGTTTATCAACGCGCTCAATGACACTGTCGATCCGACACAAATGCGCGTCCTCATCGACAAAGGCTGGCCCGAAGAGTTGGTCGTTCTCATGTTCGTTCGCGAGGTTCAACTTACGACAGACTCACTTGAGTCTGTTGATTCGTACTATTTGCGAATTTGCCGCCATCGCGGCCGTATTGATCCCAAATTCGTCCCCCTGTACGATTATCAACGCGTCTGCCAACGCATCGAAGAAATGCATGCGAGGCTTGCAGAGTTGCGATGCCCATTCGCCCGCTACCACAGCAGGCACGGGGGCGGATTCGCCTTCACCAGCAGAGTTTATGATAGAAAGCTGAAGGTAGAAAAACGGTCCTATCGCGTCAGACTATATAGCTTTGTCAATGACCCTAGGAACGAGTGTGATTTTCTCGCGTTCCTGGACATTGTGCGCAAGTACAGGCTGGTGCGAGCGCGATTTGACTCGAAGAAAACCAAGGCGGGCTATAGCGCAAAGAAAAAGACGGCTTATTACGAGAAGCGGGGACGCAGAAAATCGCCGGTGCAAGAGGTCAAGGAGGAGTTCGATTTTACGCCCGCCGCCGACGAGCTGACATTTGAGATCGTCCGGCCCGACAATGGAATGTTGAGGACCTTCAATTTCGGTGAAAAGGCAAACACCGTAGGACTTTTGTCTACTCGTTCGCCGTATGACATGATCGTTTACGTGGGCGAATTGATCTCGGCGCAGTTGCGCGAGAACGATCCTTACTTGGCCGAGATCATGGTTGGGTCGGAGCAGGAGAAGGCGGTTCTTTTCCGCGTCGAGTCCGGGCCCGTCGAAGCTATCGATTCGGCCGTGAGTGTTCGCCATGAGGGCAAGGTCTACTCGATCCCGAAGCCTGGTGTTGGAGAGATTACCGATGATCGCTCCCTGCAGGTGCTGGCATTGATCAAGCGCTACGTCGTGAAGGGCATCGAGCGCGAGGATCTGCCGAAATCGCCGCAGGTTGTGGTGGGCGGAGGTTAGATGCCTGCATTGAGGCATGTGCGTCGTTCGGCTACTGCCCTCTTGTCGTAGGGCTCAATGAAAATCGCGGGACTTGGGGATGATGCGTTCGTTGCGCGGGTGGCCGGCCCAGCGCGGATGCGAGCCGGGCGGTGCGGGTCCGCGCGAGCCTTGCTCGGGGCGGCGCACGTGATCGGCGTTGGCGAAGGGCACCTTCATCTCCTCGGCGGCCTCCGACAGCAGCGCCAGCCAGTCGCTGCGGTCCTCCAAGCGCGCCGACACCACATGAATGATGTCCTCGTGGCGCTGGATGCGCCCGTGGATGACGATCAGCCGTGCGCCCATCACCACCTTGCGGAAACGCTCCAGCGTCTTGGGCCACACCACCGCGTTGGCGATGCCTGTCTCGTCCTCGATGGTCATGAACACCACGCCCTTGGCCGAGCCGGGGCGCTGGCGCACCAAGATGACGCCGGCGACCGACACGAAGGCGCCGTCCTTTGCTCCGCGCAACTCGTGACAGGCGCGCACGCGCCGGGCACTGAAACGCGCGCGCAAAAAGCTCATGGGGTGCGCTTTGAGCGAAAGCCGCAGGGTCTGGTAGTCGTTGACGACGTGCTCCGACAACGCCATCTCGGGCAGGGCCACCGCGGGCTCCGATCCCGCCTCGCGCGTCTCGCTCCAGGTGAAGAGCGGCAAGGGCACGGGCGCGCCCAGCGCCTTCACCTCCCACAGCGCCTGGCGCCGGTCGAGACCGAGAGAGCGGAATGCATCGGCGGCGGCGAGCCTCTCCAGAGTCGCAAGCTTCACGCCGGCCTTGAGCCACAGATCGTGCACATCGCGGAAGGGACGCGCGGCGACGAGTTTCTTCACCTCCTCCTCTTGCAGCCCGTCGATCTGGCGCAGGCCGAGACGCAGAGCCGGATCGCCGTCGGCAGGCTCCAGCGTGCAGTCCCAATCGGAGAGGTTCACGTCGGCGGCGCGCGCCTCCACCCGGTGCTCTCTTGCATCGCGCACGATCTGCGCCGGCGCATAGAAACCCATGGGCTGCGAATTCAAGAGCGCCGCCGCGAACGCCGCCGGATAATGACACTTGATCCAGGCCGAGACGTAGACGAGGTGGGCGAAGCTCGCCGCGTGGCTTTCGGGGAAGCCGTACTCGCCGAAGCCCTTGATCTGGTTGAAGCAGCGCTGCGCGAAGTCGGGCGCATAGCCGCGCTGAACCATGCGCGACACCATCTTTTCCTCCAGAAGCCCGATGGTGCCGCGGCGGCGGAAGGTCGCCATGGCCTTGCGCAACTCGTTGACCTCGGCATCGGAGAACTCGGCGGCAACCAGCGCGATGCGCATCGCCTGCTCCTGGAACAGCGGCACGCCCTTGGTCTTGCCGAGAATGGCCTTGAGCTCATCGGCGGGCCCGTGTTCCGGTGCGGGCGAGGGATAGTGCTCGGGCTCCACACCGTCGCGCCGACGCAGATAGGGGTGCACCATGTCGCCCTGGATGGGGCCCGGGCGCACGATCGCCACCTCGATGACGAGGTCGTAGAAGCAGCGCGGCTTCAAGCGCGGCAGCATGTTCATCTGCGCGCGGCTTTCGACCTGGAACACGCCGATCGAATCCGCTCGACACAGCATGTCGTAGACGGCTGCGTCCTCGCGCGCAACGTTGGCGAGCGTCAGCGGCCGCTCGTGGTGCTTTGCGATGAGGTCAAAGGCGCGGCGGATGCAGGTGAGCATGCCGAGCGCGAGCACATCGACCTTCAACAGCCCGAGGGCTGCGATGTCGTCCTTGTCCCACTCGATGAAGGTGCGGTCGTCCATGGCGGCGTTGCCGACGGGCACAACCTCGACCAGCGGTCCGCGCGTCAACACGAAGCCGCCGACGTGCTGCGACAGATGCCGGGGAAAGCCCATGAGCTCCTGCGTCAGCTCCAGAACGGTGGCGAGCAGCGGGTCTGACGGATCGAGCCCCGCCTCGCGCACGTGCTTTTCTGGCAGCGCGCCGCCAGAGCGCGTGCCCCACACCATGCCGGCGAGCGCCGACACCGTGTCCTCCGACAGACCCATCGCCTTGCCGACGTCGCGCACGGCCGAGCGCGCGCGATAGGAGATGACGGTAGCGGCGAGCCCGGCGCGGTCACGGCCGTAGCGGGCGTAGATGTACTGGATCACCTCCTCGCGCCGCTCGTGCTCGAAGTCGACGTCGATGTCGGGCGGCTCCTTGCGCTCGGGCGAGACGAAACGCTCAAACAGCACGTCGATCTCGGTGGGGTTCACCGCGGTGATGGCGAGGCAGTAGCAGACGGCGGAGTTGGCCGCCGAGCCGCGCCCCTGACACAGGATGCCCTGTGCGCGGGCAAAGCTGACGATGTCGTGCACGGTGAGGAAGTACGGCGCGTAGTTGAGCTCGCCGATCAGCGCCAATTCGCGCGCGATGAGCGCGCGGACTTTCTCAGGGATGCCGTCGGGAAAGCGCCAGCGCGCCCCCTCCCAGGTCAGGTCCTCCAGATGCGCCTGCGGGCTCTTGCCCGGCGGCGTGGGCTCGTCGGGATACTCGTAGACGAGCTCATCCAGAGAGAAGCGGCAGGCGTCCGCAATCTCAAGCGTGCGCGCGAGCGCGTCCTCGTAGCCCTTGAACAGGCGCGCCATCTCATGCGGAGCCTTCAAGTGGCGTTCCGCGTTGGCCTCGAGCTGCAAGCCCGCGTCTGCGACCGTCGTCTTCTCGCGCACGCACGTCAGCACGTCCTGCAGCGGGCGCCTGTGGGCCGCGTGATAGAGCACATCGCCAGTGGCGATAAGCGGCGTGGCGCAACGCTCTGCCAGGGCATGAAGCGCCGCGATGCGCGCGCGGTCCTCGCCCCGATAGCTGTGGCTCGCCGCCAGATAGAGCGGGCTTCCCTCGATCGCCGTCTTCACGCGACGCAGATCGGCTTCGAAGCTTTTTGTCTTCTGGGCTTCGGCGCAACTTCCGCCCTTCCCTCGGAACGGAATGATGTCGGCGGTCGACGCAGCTTGCAGCTCCCGCCAGTTCCAATCGTCGGGGGCAAGCGCAATGAAGATCTGGCCCTCAGCGTGTTGCGCCACGTCGTCGAGTGAGAGCGTGCATTCCCCTTTCTTGGCGCGCATCTGGCCCAGCGAGATGAGCCGCGACAGCCGGCCATAGGCTTGGCGGTCGCGCGGCAAGCACAATAGGCTCGGGGCGTCTTGCAGATCGAGGCGCGCGCCGACGATGAGCTTTAAGCCCACCTCCTTGGCCGCGGTGTGCGCGCGCACGACGCCTGAAAGCGTGTTGCGGTCGGTGACGGCGATCGCTTCGAGCCCCAGCGCCTTCGCCTGGGCCACAAGCTCCTCGCCATGCGAGGCCCCGCGCAGAAACGAGAAGTTGGTGGTCACCTGCAGCTCGGCGTAACGCGGCACGGCTCGACCTCCCCTCACCCGAACAGCCCGTGCAGGAACCAGGCGGGCTGCTCATCGTCGCGGCCATAAAGCCCCTCGCGAAACACCCAGTAGCCCGCACCTCCCTCGTCCTCGAGACGGTAGTAGTCGCGCGTGCGGCTTGCGTTCGCTCCGATCTCGCGCCACCACTCGGGCGCGATGCGCTCGGGCCCTTGTGCGCGCGCAACGCGGCGCTCGACACGCCGCCAGGTGAAGCGGGCGGGCGGGCCCTCGGGCACCTCGGCAATGACATGGATGGGCTCAGGACGCGCGAGCAGAAAAGGCGGGCGGGACGCGACGGCCCTCGGCGCGGTGTCCTGCGGGGGCGCGTGGAGCGCAGGCCGCGCCGCCTCGGCACGTTCGGGGATGTGGCTCGCATGCGGCTCTAAGCGCATCACCCGTGCAGCCCCCAACCGGTTCGAAAGACGATCGATAAGGCGTGCCCCATCGCCAGGTGCCGCAGCGCCGAGCCGGGCCCCCAGCGCTGCCTGCTCAGCGTCGCGCCGCTCCACATGCAAAGCAGAGAGGACGAGCGCATCGATCCCGAAGCCGGCATCGAGGGAGCCGAGCTTCTCTTTTAAAAGCGCCGTCAGATGCTCGGGCGTGCGGCAGGGAAAGCTAAGACCTGCGCGCGTCTCCGCCACCGAGCCGTCGGCGCGATAAAGCGACAGGCACACGCGACGGGCCCCCAGATTGCGCGCGTCCAGCGCCGCACACAGCTCCTCGCTGAGCCGCGCCGTCTCCGCTTCGAGGCCCTCAGCCGAGACAAGCGGATCGGCGAAAGGACGCTCCACGAAAAGGGCCGACGGCTCGGCGAGCGGCCGGCGGGGCTCCGGCGCGACGCCCAAGGCCTGATCGAGACGCGACAGCACCGCCGCGGCCGTATCGGCTGAGCGGAAGCGGCGCTCCAACGCTGCACGCGGCAGGGCATAGAGCTGGCCGATGCGCCGCAAGCCCAGCCGCTTCAACAGCAGCACGGTTTCAGGCGCGAGGCGCAAGGCTTCGACGGGAAGAGGCGCAAGCCGCGCCTCCGTCTCGCCAGGCGGCGCAATGGTCGCGGGCGAGGGCGCAAAGCGGGCGAGCGCATGGGCAGCACCAAGCGTATCGGCGAGAGCGGCGCGCGCCGTCAGGCGGAAGCGCGCAAGACGCGCGCACAGATCCTCGATGAGACGCGCCTCACCTCCATAAAGATGGGCAACGCCCGTGACATCGATCCACAGCCCGTCCTCACCGTCGGCATGGCGACCCGGCCCATAGCGGCCGCACCAGCGCGCAAGCTTCAAAAGCGCCAAGCGGTCGCGGCGCGGCTCGCTCACGCGCGATAGAAGCGAGGGCAATGCCGCGCGCGCATCCGCGAGCGCTTGGCCCACGCGCACGCCCTCTGCCGCCGCGCGCGCGTTGACGGCGGTGATGCGAATGCCATGGCTCCCCGATTGGACGAGCGCGAGCGCAGCGTCATCCGGCACTGAGGCCGGCGCGGCGCGGCGCATGCGCTCGATGGGCCAAGCGGGAAGCCACACGGAAACGATGCGTCTCATCGGACCATTCCAGGAGAAGCGACGAAGCCTCGATCATGAGCGCGCCTTCACGGCAGCATTCGAGCGCGACGGCATAGCGGGGCGCACCGGGGGCATCTGCCTCGAAAGGATGCGGCGCGCTTTGGCGCTGAGCCACGCGCCAGCGGGTTGCGGTGGAGCCGGCAGCGGGCGCACGCGGATCGGTGATGATGAGGCACGCTGTAGAGGCGCCCGCGGCGGCGAGGCTCAAGCGGCGTGCCGGTGTCAGCGCCACCTCGGGCATGAGGCCAATGACCAGCGTCAGGCTTGCCGAGCGCAAACCCTCCTCCATGGCCCAAAGCGTCTCGCAAGCGCGCGCCGTTTCCACGAAGAGACAAGAGGACGGCGCAAGACCCAAAGCGCTGAGGCCCTGTCCATAGGGGCGGCCGATCTCGCGGGCGAGAACGGACGGCCAGCACCAAAGGATGCGCGCTGGCGTAGGACGAGCTTCAAGCGCATCGAGGCGCCGCAGAGTGAGCCGCAGCGCGAAGCCGAGAGCGGCCGCCCAATCGCCCGCTGCCGTGCCGCCGGCGCATCCTTCACCCTTCACTTCGTGCAGAGCGGCGGTATCGAGACCGCCGGCGAGGCGATGATCGATCTCGGGCGCACCGAGCGTCCATGATCGCGCCGCAGAATGGGCGCGCGCGGCCTCGGAGATAGGCGCAAAAGATGTTTGCGGAGAAGCGTGACGCTCGAGCCCGGCGATGCGCGCGCGCAAACCAGCAAGAAGGCGCACTCGTCGTGCTTCTTCCCGATCGGCCCCCTCCGGAACGGCGAGGAGGGTCTCGCCGTTCCGGCTCGGGCAAGAAGGCCAGAGCCGGACTCCACGCGAACGCGAACTTGGCTCTGGCTGCGAGATCCGCCGTAGACGGGCGGACGGGATGGGGGATGGGTCCGCCTGGTCCACGGGAACGCTCTCGCAACATCTGTGGGACAACGGGGCTCGGGGCGCCCCGATGTTCTTTCTATGTTCTAAGAAGCTTCGCGCCGGAGGTCAAGTCCAAAAACAGAACAAACAGCGATCAAATGTTCTAACTACAAGTCCGGCGCCTCCTGCCCGAGGCCGTGCAAGGAGAGGCCGCTCAAGCCCTCGATCCTCGCAAGCCGGGAACACTCCGCAACAAAATTCTCCAGATCACCCCTTGCGCGCCGGTTCCTCTCGCGGGTGTGTCCCTCATGCTCTGGAGCAAAAAAATGGGACTGTTATATACGCTCCATTCACCATGATCCTGCACGCTCGAACGCGAGCTTAATGTTTGGAGCCTCTCCAGTATGCCCCTCCGCAGCCTCGTGAGTTCCCTCGTTTTTGCAGGTCTCGCCGCTGTTTCCCTCCTCACTGCTGCGACCAGCGTTCAGGCCCAGGGTCTGATCGACTTCCTGTGGGGCGGCAGCCAGGAGTGGGGCGGTGGCCGGCAGACGGTCAGCTTCAATCCCAAATACACGCCCGGGCAGATCATCGTCAGCTTCGGCGACCGGCGCCTTTATCTCATCACCCGCAAGGGGCAGGCGATCAGCTACCCGATCGCGGTGCCGCGCGAGGACAGCCGCTGGCAGGGGACGACCAAGATCTCCGCCAAGAAGATCAATCCATCCTGGCGCCCGACGCCGGAGATGCTGCGTAAGAACCCCAAGCTGCCGCATTGGGTCCCCGGCGGCCACCCGATGAATCCGCTCGGCGTGCGCGCCATGTATCTCGGCGCGAGCACCTACCGCATTCATGGCACCGATGCACCCTGGACCATCGGCAAGGCCGTCTCCCAAGGCTGCATCCGTATGACCAACGAGGACGTGCTCGATCTTTACCCGCGCGTACCGGTCGGAATGCGGGTGACCGTCACCTGGGAGCGCTTCTCCGGCCAGTCGGTGGCGTCCTCGTCCTACGAGGCCCCAACGTCCCACGCGCACTCCTCGTCCTACAACGACGTGCCCGAGCCGCTGCAGCCGGCAGCGTACCAGGAAAGCGCGTCGCACCACGTCATTCGTAGACTGCCGCCGCTGCCGCAATCGGTGCGCGACGCGCAGATCGCGGCCGTGCGCATGGAGCACGCGAAGCGGGTCTCAGACAAAAAAACGGAAGAAAAGGCCGAGAAGGCTGAAAAGCCTGTCGCCGCCAAGCAACCTGTTGCCGCTAAGAAGGCTATCGCCGCTAAGAAGCCGGTCGCTGAGAAGCCCGCCAAGGTGAAGACGGCTTCGCGGTCGCACGAGACCAAGCCGAGCGCAGCCGTCACCAGCGCCAAGCCGGTCCCCGCCAAGACGCCGAGCGCGGCCGCAACGCGCGGTGCCGCGAGTGCGGTCGAGGCGGCCCGCAGGGCTGCGGCGGCGGCGGCGAGAGCGGCCGAGGCTGCGCGCAAGGCGGCGGACGCGGCCAAGAAAGCCGCCGAGGATGCCAGGAAAGCGACCTCGACCGATGCCGCCACTGAGCCGGGCAAAGCGGCCGCCAAACGCGCGGCCCTTTAGACGCAGAACGTTTTGACAGGCAAAAAGGGCAGCGGCTGGTCCGCTGCCCTTCTCACGTGACCTGCGCCCCGAGCGCAACCCGCTGCGGTCGGCTCACGAGGATTGAGCGAGGCAGGACTTGAGCCCCGCCGCCAGGTTGCGCATGAGCTTGAAGTAGAGATCGGCCCCCGGTGCAAGCGTGCTGCCCTCAGGATCGAGCGTGCCCGAACGCGCGTTCGTTCCCTCGGTCACCGCGGCAACGAGATTGGGCTGGAACAGGGGCTCGGCGAAAACACAAACCGCCTTGAGCGACTTGATCTTGCGGCGCAGCTGCGACAGCCGCTTGGCGCTCGGCTGCACGTTGGGGCTCAAGGTGATCGCGCCGACGGCATCGAGCCCGAAGCGCTTCTCGAAGTACTGATAGGCATCGTGGAAGACGACGAAGGGCTTGCCCTTGAGCGGCCGCGTCTCGGCCTCGAGGTCGGCGGTCAGCGCGTCGATCCGGGCATTGATCCGTCGCGCGTTCGCCTGCAGCTTGTCGGCGGCAGCTGGCGCGCGCGCTGCCAGCACCTTCGCCAGGTAGCTCACGATCGCCTTGGCGTTGTCGGGGTCGAGCCAGATGTGGCCGTCCTTGCCGGCGTCAGCGGCGCCGTCGGCGGGCGCCGCCTCCGTGGCGGCAGCATGTCCCCCTTCGGCATGGGCATGCTCCTCGAAGGTGCCGCTCGTCCTGCGATCGAGCAGCTTCACGCCCGGCGCGTCCTCGAGCGTCACCAGCTGCACGCTCACCGGCAACGCAGCCACCACCTTGCCCGTGAAGGGCTCCAGCGTTTCGGAGACCCGCACGAAGACGTCGGCTGCGTTGATGGCGCGCACCGCAGACGGCTTCAGAGCGAAGGTGTGCGGAGAGGCAGAGCCAGTGACCAGAAGCGTCGGCGTGCCGACGCCCTGCATCAGCTGGATGAGAAGCGAATGAATCGGCTTGATCGTGGCGACCACCTTGAGATCGCCCTTGCTGCCGGCCGACGCCGCCGTCGCGAGCATGCCAGCCAAGGCAACGACAACAAGGCACCTCGCACCCATCCGCATCGCCATCGGCACCTTTCCCTTTCCCATGCCCGCTTTTCGCGCCGAGGCTCGCAAGATCTCGGCCTCTCCCGCGCCATATTGTGATAATATCCGGTTTGGCACCCTAGGGCCGGCAGGACGACCACGCAACCGCCAACATCCTGCGGCAATGGGCCGTCTGAGAGTGCGAGTCGACGCCAACAGATATTGCCAAGGGGGATTCCAGTTTGCGCGCTGCCAATCTGATCGTGCCGTCACTCGCTGCGGCCTCGCTCTGGCTGCTGACGTCAGGAGCCTGTGCTCACCCGCACGTGTGGGTGAGCGTCAAGGAAACCGTGCTCTACGACAACGGATCGATCACCGGACTGCAGCAGGCATGGACCTTCGACGAGTTCTACACGGCCCAGGCCATCGAAGGGCTCGATAAGAACGGCGACGGCAAATACGACCGCGAGGAGCTCTCAGAGCTCGCCCAGGTCAATATCGACGGCCTCAAGGAGTTCGACTATTTCACCTACGCCAAGCTCGGCAAGGAGGAGCGGAAATTCAAAGCTCCGCAGAACTACTGGCTCGAGCATACAGACAAGGGCATCCTCACCTTGCACTTCACGCTGCCGCTGGAGCAGCCGATCCTGGCTAATGCGGGGGCGTTCTCGTTCTCCGTCTACGACCCGAGCTATTTCATCGCCTTCGACCTCGCCAAGCACGATCCCGTCAAGCTCGGAAGCGGAGCTCCCGCGGGGTGCAGCGCCGCCGTTCGCGACCCGCTCGAAGATGAAAACAGCAACGCCGGGAAGCTCAACCAGGCTTTCTCCGGCGTGCTCGGCCAGAGCGGCAGCGTCAATCTTGGCGGGGACGCCAAGTCGGTCTCCATCGAGTGCGCGAAGTCCTGAGCTTCCCCAATTCGGGACAGCGATTAACCATTGCTTCACTCTAGGCGCGGCGGGGCCGCGTCGCCGACTAAGGTGCCGGCGACCGCCGTCCTGAGTCCTGCTCCGATCGCATGCTGCCCCGCCTCCGACTTGCTCTCACCGTTCTCCTCGCCATTGCAGCGCCTTCGCTCGGGTACGCGGTGCCGCAGCCCGATAGAAGCTTAGCTCCCCCAGCACGCATCGCGCTCATCGTCATCGAGGTGCCGGGTTGCTTCTACTGCCGCGTCTTCCACCGCGATGTGCGCCCCCTCTACGAGGCCTCGCCCCGCGCCCGCGAGGTGCCCATGCGCTTTCTCGACCTCGATGCGGCCAAGGCGATCCAGCTCGCCTTCGAGCGGCCGATCGACGTGCTTCCCACCGTCGTGCTCTTTCGCGGCGGCAGAGAGGTGACCCGCATCACCGGATATTTGCCGCCCAAGAATTTCGTCCGTGTCGTCAACCACTTGCTGTCCCACCTGCGCTGAGGCCCGCAATAACAGGCCTCTTGCCGCCAAGCTGCCGCGCCACGTTGTAAAGTCGGCGCCAATGGGCTTTGATGCCTTCGTGCATCCGCAAGGGGGGGTGTCGATGGACCGGCGCGCATTCTTGAAAACCACTGGCGCCGCGGCCGCAGCAGCGACCACGGCGACGACCGCCTCCGCAAGTGCTGCGGTCGGGCAGACGCCTGACAAAGGCGATGTGGCGGCGCCGGCCGTCGCCAAAGGCCTGCGTCGGTTGCGGCTCGCCATGGCCTGGCCCGACAGCGTCTCTGGGCCTGCCGACCAGGCGCACCGGCTCGCGCAACGCATCACGGCGATGAGCGAAGGCCGCTACCGGATCGACGTCATGGCAAGTGCAGCCGGTGGGTTCGCCGCCGTGCGTGCCGGCGAGGCCGATCTCTATCACGCCAGCGAGCACGATCATCTCGGTGCCCACCGCGCGCTTGCCTACTTCGCCGGGCTTCCCGGCGAGCGCGGCATCGCCGCCCGCCACCTGGCGGCATGGATGCTGGTCGGCGGCGGTCAGACGTTGTGGGACGACCTTGCCGGCGATTTCGGCATCAAGGCGATGCTCGCCGGCCATAGCGGCGATCAGGCCTGCTTCCTCGCCACGCGCCGCATCGAGACGATGAGCGAGCTTGCCGGCGAGAAAGTCTCGGTGACGGGCTTGGCGCGCGACGTGGTGCGCGGCTTCGGGCTCGAGCCGGCAGACCTTGCGGCCGGAAACTTGGCCGACGCCCTGTCGCGCGGCGACATCCTCGCCGCTGAGTGGGGCGGGGCGCTCACCAGCCATTCTCTGGGCTTGACCGCCGCGGCTCCCTATGCGGTCGGCACCAGCCTCAACAAGCACGGATCGGCGCTGTCGCTCGGCATGCGCCGCGCGTTGTGGGATGGCCTCGGTGCCGGCGATCAGGCGATCTTCACCGCGGCGGCGGCAGCCGAGCTGCAGCTGGCGCTCGCCGAGGACGAGGCCCACCGCCGCCTTCTCTCGCCTCAGCCGCCCGCCGACAGGACCTGGCCGCTGGCGCACGAGCTGCGCCGCGCGATCCCCCGCGTCGCCGACGCTGTGGTGGCGCACGTTGCTGCTTCGGACGGCCAGGCGCAGCGGATCAATGCCGGCTACACGGCGTTCCGCCGCATGGTGTTGGGTGACGACGCAAGCGCCGAGAGCGTCTGAGGGCGCAATCGAGGCGGCTGACGATGCAGAGCGCGACGCACGGTCCGTGTCGTCGCCCGCGCGTTGGTGCCCAACTGCTCAGCCGCGCAGAAATCGCCTTGGTACCGGGAAGATCCGCATGCGTCGCGTACCAGCCTTGTGTATCCTGGACACCCCGCGGCACGAGGGGTCGCGCCGCGGCGGCCGCAATGCCAATCCAAGTCCGATCGGGTTTTCAATGAGTATGACATCCATGACGCAGCCGGGAGGCAACACGGCGGAGGCCCAGTCCGCCGACGCCGAGATGGAGCAAATCCGCGAGCTCCTCGTCGGCGAAATCTTGCGCCGGAGCGAGGCTCGCATCGACATGCTCGAGGCGCGGCTCAAGGAATTGGAGGCAGAGATCACGCATGGTCTTGAGGCGCTCTCAGCGCGCTTCGAGGCGGTCGGGGCGGAAACGGCCGCGGGACAGCACGCGGCCTTTGAGAAGCTGTCGCAAGGCGTCGCCGAGCTGCGCGAGCGCATCCGCGGCCTTGGCAAAGGCTAGAGTGGCCGGAGACGGTACCGAGTAGACCGCGAGAGGCGGCCGATGTCCCAAGACGTCAACCGATTGAAAGAGCTGCTGTTCGAGAACGAGAGCCGTGCGCTCTCCGAGCTCAACCGGCGCATGGATATTGTCTTCGAGCGCGTCGGATCGCCCGAGCGCTTCACGGGGAGCGTCGCCTCGGTTCTCGACGAGGCGCTGGCGCAAGCCGAGACGGAGCGCCATGCCGAGGTCTCGCATGCGATCGCGCCGCTGATCGTGCAGACCATCAAGTCGGAGATCCGCGGCAGCCAGGACGAGCTGGCCGAGGCGCTCTACCCCTCGCTCGGGCGCATGGTGAAGGCCTACGTGGTCAGCGCCATCCGCGACCTGATGGACGAGATCAACCGCCGGCTCGAATCCAACGGTTTCATGCTGCGGTTGCGCAGTCTGCTCACGGGGCGCCCCGTGGCCGAGCTCGCCTTCGTCGAAGGCCAGAGGCTCAGGGTGGAGGAGATCTACCTCATCCGGCGCGGGTTGGGACAGCTCCTCGGA
>Ga0307442_1000899_pt1 | contig 14625 bp, 15 predicted proteins | sample SalMarWE160430MG_FD_202143 | JGI IMG/M metagenome (GOLD analysis project Ga0307442, IMG submission 202143) | Salt marsh sediment microbial communities from the Plum Island Ecosystem LTER, Massachusetts, United States - WE1604-30 | ecosystem: Environmental > Aquatic > Marine > Intertidal zone >...
GAGCTATGCAGCAAAGTTGTTGACGGGGTGGGGAAAGGAAGGCGGCGTATCAGTGGCGGTGGGAGCCGACCACACATCCAGATGAGGATTGATACACCATGGAAGACGATAAAATCATCACCTTGCGCCAGCCGGGTGAGGTCTCCGATCCGCTCACCGAGGTCTTGCGCAATGGCGCGCATGCCTTGCTTGCCCAAGCGGTCGAAGCCGAGGTCGCCGAAGCGCTTGCGGCTCACGCTCATCTCACCACGGAGGACGGCCGCCGGTGGCGGTGCGCCAGCCTCGCGTTCGCGGTCGCGGTACGGATGGTGAGCGCATCCGGTTTTTCTCGACGCTCCTGCCGCCTTACGCGCGCCGGACCAAGAGCCTCGATGCGCTTCTGCCGGTCTTGTATCTGCGCGGCATCTCGAGGAGCGAACATTTATCGTGAGCGACAAGCGCTCACTTGGGATTCTTCTCGCCATAAGGCGCGCCGGTTAGCGCACCCACTTCCGCCTCCATCAGCCGCTCGGCGGCAATGCCGATCATCTCGCGCAGGACATCGGCATCGGGGGTCTTCTCAATCAAGCCCTTAAGGCTCATCATCTCGTCGGTCATCGGTGGCTCCTGGCTCAGGTTGGTGTCGCAACCCGACCCATAACCGGAGAATCATCGATGACCGCCCGCAAAGCCGCCCACCGCTACAGCGCCATATGACAGCGCGCGACGGACGGCTTCGCTACCGCCCTGCTACACCACTGGCCGGGACACGACCGCACCCAGCATCTCCCATAACCTCTGGGGCCTATCATTACATGGGCGACTGAAGCCGTCCTTCATTGCCTCGAAAGCGCATTTGCAGGGCGTCGGAGTTGCCGGAGCTTACCGATTGTCATCGACTAGACTGACACATAGTTCGCTGGCGACGAGGATGCGCGTAGGCCGGATCGGTTGGCCGCCTTCAGGGGGAGCGACGCCATGCCAACGAAGGGATCACCGAGTAATTGCCATAAAGAAGAAATCGATGGCCGCCAGAATACCTTGCTGGGGGCGGTACCTGCGAGCGCCGGATGGCTACCATTCTGCATTTGCCGGATCAGCATCCTCTACGACTTTCAATCGTTCGGTTTCTCCTGACCGGTGAAATCCGGAAACAGCTCAATGGCTAACATCAAACCCGACATAGAAATAGCTCGCAACGCGCAAAAGCGGCCAATTCAGGACATTGGTGCGCAGCTGGATATCCCGGCTGAGGCCCTCTACGCCTACGGGCCGTGGAAAGCGAAAGTGAACCCGTGGCTGCTCCAGGGCGATGCGAAGAACGCAGAAGGCAAGCTCATTCTCGTAACGGCGATCACGCCCACGCCCGCCGGCGAAGGTAAGACGACGACGACCGTGGGTCTCGGCGACGGACTCAACCGGATCGGCAAGAAAGCCATAATATGCATTCGCGAGCCTTCGCTCGGTCCTTGCTTCGGCATGAAAGGCGGGGCGGCGGGGGGCGGCTACGCACAGGTCGTGCCGATGGAGGACATTAATCTTCACTTCACTGGAGATTTTCATGCCATCGCAACAGCGCACAACCTACTCTCCGCGCTTATTGACAATCACGTCCACTGGGGCAACGAACTGGACATCGACTGCCGCCGCGTCGCGTGGCGACGGGTAATGGACATGAATGACCGCGCCTTGCGGGATATCGTGGTCGCTTTGGGCGGAGTTCCTAACGGTTTCCCGCGTCAGTCGGGTTTCGACATCACGGTTGCGTCTGAAGTGATGGCTATTTTCTGCCTAGCCAGCAATATTGAAGACTTGCAGCGCCGGCTCGGCAATATCGTCATCGGATATACGAGCAAGCGAAAGCCGGTATATTCGCGCGACCTGAAGTCGGACGGCGCCATGATGGTGCTGTTGAAGGACGCGTTCATGCCCAATCTCGTGCAAACGCTCGAGAACAATCCGGCATTCATCCACGGTGGTCCATTTGCAAATATCGCGCACGGCTGCAACTCCGTGTTGGCGACGAAAACGGCACTGAAGCTGGCTGACTATGTCGTCACAGAAGCTGGCTTCGGCGCCGATCTTGGCGCCGAGAAATTCTTTGATATTAAGTGCCGGAAAGCCGGGCTTCGACCGGACGCCGCCGTGATTGTCGCGACGATCCGGGCGCTCAAGATGCAAGGCGGCGTTGGCAAGGACGATCTGAACAAGGAAAACGTGAGGGCAGTACGCACGGGCTGCAAAAACCTTGTGCGCCACATCGAGAATGTCCAAAAATATAACGTGCCGGTGATTGTCGCAATTAACCGTTTCCTGGCCGATACCGATGCTGAGGCCGAAGCGATCCGCGAGGCGGTGAACAAATTTGGCATCGAGGCAATAACCGCCAATCATTGGGCGGAAGGCTCCGCTGGCATAGAAGAGCTGGCGAGAAAGGTCGTGGACCTGGCCGACGCAGACAACGCGGCGTTTAAGCTCCTTTATGACGACTCGCTTAACCTGTTCGACAAGATCAACACCATCTGCCGTGAGCTTTATGGTGCACAGGAAGCCATCGCCGACAAGAAGATCCGCGATCAGCTGCGGCGATGGGAGACCGAGGGCTACGGTCACTTCCCGGTATGCATGGCAAAGACTCAATATAGTTTCTCGACCGACCCCCAACTCAAGGGTGCGCCATCGGGCCATGTTGTGCACATCCGCGATGTGCGCCTGAGCGCCGGTGCGGAATTTGTTGTCGTCATTTGCGGGGAAATCATGACGATGCCCGGGTTGCCGCGGGATCCCGCTGCCAATCGGATTAGGCTGAACGAAGCAGGTCTGACCGAGGGCCTGTTCTGAGGGCGCGAGCGATGAGCAAAGCGAACATCATCGACGGCAAGGCTCTGGCGGCGAGGCTCACCGAACCGGATCGCACGCGAAGTGGACCGGATAAAGACCGTATCCGACCTGACGCCGGGTCTGGGCGTCGTACTCGTTGGCGGCGGATCACGCGAGCCGGATTTACGTCCGCCGCAAGGCAAGACAGGCCGCTGTCGCCGGCCTCATCGCATTCGATCATTTTTGTCCCGACGATACGACGCAGAGCGAACTTCTCGATCTGATTGCTCGCCTCAATGCCGATCAAAAAGTTCACGGCATACTTGTACAACTTCCGCTGCCCCGTCATCTCTCGTTAGATCCGGTCCTGCAAGCGATCGACCCGGCAAAAGACATCGACGGCTTCCATCCCCTAAATCGCGGTCGTCTCGCCGCCGGCCTGGTTCGGGAGGCGTTGTTACCGTGCACGCCGCTGGGTTGCCTGATGATGCTCCGCCAGGAGTTGGGCGATCTGTCCGGGCGCGAAGCGGTCATCGTCGGGCGCTCGCACATCGTTCGGCAAGCCTGTCGCCCATCTTCTTCTTGAAGACAACTGCACCGTGACGATCTGTCATTCGCGGACAAACGAGTTGCCGGAACATTGCCGCAGAGCGGATATTGTTGTCGCGGCCGTCGGCGAGGCCGAGATGATCCGGGGAGAATGGCTCAAGCCGGGCTGCACCGTGATAGACGTCGGCATCAACCGGCTTTGGAAAAACAGCACTTCGCGCGTTGTCGGCGACGTAGCCTTCGATGAGGCCGTTGCGGTGGCTGGCGCAATTACGCCCGTTCCGGGCGGCGTCGGCCCGATGACGATCGCCTGCCTGCTAGCAAATACTGTTACTGCCGCTTGCCGCCAAAATGGAATTGCCGCGCCCGACTGGCTGGAGCACGAACTTTGAGAATGAACGGGAGCGGGCAGTCCATATCCGCCTCTCCGGACGCGCTTTGCATATCGGCGGCGTCCGAATGTCAATAACTTGACTGACGGAATGTGTGGCCGACGCGATTATGTAGGATAATGCGGGAACATCGTCGGCAGCAACCTGATGCATTTGGGGTTATTCCGACCGGCGAGAACCTTCTTGATGCTAGGCATCATAATCCGAGGGGACGCTGGCGTTGCTTATCAGATCAATGGCGGGAGATTTCGAAATATCGATCGATAGATTCGAAACCGAAAATGGGCGTTTGATCATGGTCGGTCGGATGGGGGTGTGGGATGCGCGGACCTACATCACTCCAAGGGAACTCGTTACGGTTCTTGGCAAGCTTTTGCATCCCAGGATTCTCCTTTACCTGCTCAAGCTGCCGGTACTAGCCTTTGCCAAGGATCCTAATAAGCCGGTTTCTCAAGGAGGAAACGAGCAATGAACGATAGCGTGAAGCCTTACGGCTTGCGGCCGGAAGTCGAGGCCGCATGGAACTACCCGCTGTTTGACGCCCTGATGGGCCGCAGATCGCGCCGTTTCGGATTCGGCATGGAGCTTGAGCACGGGCCGTTTGTTTACAAGTCCGATAAAGAGCCGTTTCCGCTTTCGGAGGAGGAGACCGCCCTGTTGGTAGCGGCGGCGACCGGCGTTACCGGGGCAATCCTTTGCGAAGGCGACACGCAGGGCGGAATGGTGAAATCAGTCGGACGCACCCATCCGAGCGCGGTCGGCGCCCACCGCACGGTACTCTTCTTCACCAATGATGACGGCCTGTTCCTCTATCAGGGGACCAAGCACAAGATGTCGAAGATGAAGGAGTACGAGACGCCCGAGGACCGGAACAAGGTAAAGGGCTTCTACGATGAATATACGATCAAGTTGAGTGACGGCCGCTTCGACCTCCCGAGGGCCGAGCCGGGCTTATTCGCCCACAATCACTGGGTGACGAACAAGCCCGGCTCCACGCTGTTCATGCCGGTGACGGACATCAGCCAGGATCTTATCCGCCTCATGGTCAACATGGTCGATGGCAAGGGCGGCGCGCGCTACACCCAGGGTGGCGGCTATTACATTCGCGACGAGCGCCGCGGCATGCGGCCGGCGGGATGTGAGAAATGGGCGGACAAGGGCCTGCTCGACAAAAACAAGGTCCTGCCGCTGGGCCGCCTTGAGAAGATCATTGTCAGCTGGCTTTGTGCTGAGGGAGCCATGATGGGCACGCTGATGCAGCTGGCCATGGCGGCAATCGGCATGGGCGGCTGGATGCATGGCGGCTTCACGCCGCTAGTGGTCATGGGGGGCACGCCGATCTGCAAGGGGCTAGGTTTCCGCTTCGTCACTCCGAAGGACGACCCAATGCCTAATCCCGTCGGCCTCGACGGCTATTTCGAAGGGTTTTGTCCACCATATTACAAGGACATGGACGCCGCTGTGGAAGCCGCAGTCGCCGGCATGGGCGAGAAACTTGACGAGTGGGAGAAACGCGGGATGGTGCTGCCCCACAAGGTCAGCAACGAGGAATTCGAGAAGGCCGTTCCCGGTGTCAGCGATGAGGGGATTGAATGCGTCAAGGACATCTGCCGCTATATGTTCGAAGAATACGGCAAATTCCCTGCCCACAACGACACCATGCATCTGCTTTACTTCATTCAGGCGCACCATCTCGATACCGATTTCTACGATAAGTACTTTAAGGAGGGGGCTTATCTGGATACCCACAAAAAGCATTTCGATATGTGGCACAGGGGGACCAACGTTCCTAGGCGCCAGGAGGACTGAATATCGGCAGGGTTCGTATCGCCAGGCCGAATCTAAAAGATTGCGCTCATCGGGCGGCCCATCAAACAACGCGATGCGGACCGGAAATGCCGGTTCCTTTGCGGGAGAGAAACGCTGAAATGTCAAAGATGCTAAAGCGCTCGCCTCATTACGGCCAGCACGTGGCGCATGGCGCCAAAGGATTTATGGACTTTGCGGGCTGGGAAATGCCTGAGACGTTTTCCTCGCCGGCCGAGGAGGCGCGCACCTGCCGGAATTCGGCGGTGATCTTCGACGGTCATCAGATGGGTGAAATTCACATCACCGGCAAGGACGCCCACGCGGCGGTTCAGAAGGTATGCTCCTCAAACATCAAACCCGTCGCAGGGCGCTGCTTTTATACCGGCATTCTGAATGAGCAGGGCGGATTCGTCGACGATCTCGTTGTTCTCTGCGTCCAGCCCGATCACTATCTGCTGACTGCGGCGGCCTTCAACATTTATAAGACACCGGGCTGGCTGCGATCACACGTCGGCGATATGAACATTAAAATCGATGACCAAACCGCCGGCACCACGATAATCGAAATTCAGGGTCCGAAGTCGCGCGAGATCCTCCAGAGCATTACCGAGGCCGATATCTCGAACGAGGCACTACCCTATTTCCATTGTGTACAGACAAAAGTCGCCGACATCGACTGCATCGTCGCCCGGCTCGGAGTCACCGGTGAGCTCGGCTACGAGATAATATACGACCCCGGTTATGCCTGGACGATGTATGACGCGCTCACCAATGCCGGCAAGGACCACGGCGCCACGCCATGCGGCAACAAGATCGTCGGTATTTTCAGGCTCGAGAAAGTCTATCACATCTACACACGCGAGATCGACGAGACCACGAACCCGTTCGAGGCGGGCCTCGATGGTCCGATCAAGCTCGACAAGGGCGAGTTCATCGGTCGCGATGCACTCCTTCGGATCAAAGAGAAAGGCGTCGACAGAAAATTGGTCGGCTTCGAGGTTGACAGCGGCCCCATCGTTATCACACCCGGCACGCCGATCGAGATCGACGGCAAGGAACGCGGCAAGGTCACCTTCGGTGCCCACAGCCCGACTCTGCACAAGGTAATTGGCTTGGGATATGTGCCCGTGGATTGCAGCGGTTCAGGTACCGGGCTACTAATTAAGACGGATTCTGGAAATCTATCAGCTACGGTCGTGGAGACACCATTTTTTGATCCGGCGGGGAAACGGATACGGATCTAGCAGGATTGGAGCGAAAACTTGACCGTGCCTTTAGATGAACAGGCAGATCATGAAGCAGGCGAGCGTAGTCTTTTCGATATATTACGAGCACGAGGTCAGCTTGAGCGGCCACCCAATATTCTGGATCGTCTAGACGATTGTGATCGAAAACGCGTATTGAGCCGCATTTGCCGTCTGAGAGTGAAACAGGGAAGCCTCCTGTTTCATCAGGGTGAATGGCATATTGGCATTTACATTATTGAGTCCGGTATAGTTCGGACCTTTTACACCTCCCCGACCGGCCGCGAAATAACGCTCGCATATTGGCAACAGGGCAACTTCGTCGGCGGACCGGATGTTTTCGGCGGAAGCATACACATTTGGTCGGGGATTGCCGTCAAGACTTCAAGCCTTTTCTTCATAAAGGGTAACGATCTTCGAACCCTCATGGAGGAAATACCTCAGTTGGGGATAGGCATTGTCGAAGCGCTGGTCTTTAAGGGCAGGTGTTTCTCTTCGCTGATTCAGATGCTTGGAACGCGCTCAGTGGCAGAGCGGCTCGCCCAGCTGCTTCTTATGCTCATTGACAGCTATGGAGAGGTGGACGACATCGGAGGAATCGCTATCCAACGTCAGTTCACCCATGAGGACCTCGCTCATATGGTTGGCGCCTCGCGCCAATGGGTGACGACAACGCTCGACCGCCTGCAGCGGCAGGGTGTCGTGCAGATACGCAAGCGTCAGGTCGTCGTTCTCAGACCGGACATTCTCGCTGGCCGGACAACGGTCATGAAAGAGCGCAAGCACCCTTTTTAACCCAATTGTCAACTAGTTGACAGACGTTCGGCAAACGTTCCTCCAAGCTGAAACTGGTGAATTTCCACGAATGCGTCGCGAGGGTCGCGCCATTTGACCAGCGCATCGGAAATCGGGTGGGTTATTAAAAAATAGCCAGCGCGGCCAATGTCTAGATGCTCTATCGGAGCGGATTGGGAGGAAGTACCATGTCAAATAAGAAGCAAAAAAAACGCGCAATTTTGAAGACTGCAGAAACCGATTCCGACAGCTCGCCAAAATTTGGCCGATATGAAATTACGCGGCGACATTTCATGGTTCGCACCGCCGCCGGCGTTGCGGGCGCCGCGCTGGCGACCGCCGGCTATCCCTGGGGCGACCTCGCCTATGGCCAGCAGCTGAAGGGCAAGCCGGTAACTATGAACGTCGCTATTCGGCCAGACTGGACGCAGGGCTGGTTCGGAATGATCAACGAAGAGCTGGGGATCTGGAAAAAATATCTCCCTGAGGGGAGTGAGGTGACGTTCAGTCACCCGATTCAGGGCGGCATCGTGACCAACGAATTGATCGCCGGTAAGAGCATGATCGGCCACAATGGCGACGCGCCGGGCCTGATCGCGACCTATAAAAGAGACCGCGAGGACATCCGGGCCATCGCTCTGATCGGAAGCTCACCGAGCGGATATCACTGCTATCAGGTCATGGTCCGGACGGACGCGCCCCAGTTCAACAGTTCAAAGGAGGCGTTGAAGTGGATGGAAGGCAAGGTCGTCGCCTGCCCGAAGGGCAGCTGTTCCGACCGGTTCTTCCAGGACGTGCTGAATCGGGAAGGGATTCAAGTTGCAGAGTATCTTAACCAGCCCATCGGCGTGATCACGACAAATCTCCGGGCCAAGAAGATCGACGCCGCTTGCACCTGGGATCCGCAGGGCGCAGGGGTTAGCGAGATCGCCGGCGAATCTATCGCGCGGGTCGTTGCAACCGGTTATCCGTGGGACGAGCGCGACTCCGGAACGATTGTTTGCCGCAAGGATTTTATGGATCAGAATACCGAGGTGGTGAAAGCCTGGCTGAAAGCCGAAATCGAGACCCAGATGTGGTATTATGATCCTCGCAATCACGCCGAGGTCCTGAAGATCGCCCAGAAATACGTTAAGGGCTTTTCGCACAAGGCCCTTTGGTTCTCGATGGCGGGCCTGATACCGGAACCCTATTACGGTGGTCCGATCCGCGACGAGAAACTGTTCGTCTGGAACGACGACGTGCGCAAGCTGCAGGAAGTGGTGCGCGATTATCTTGCCAAGAACAAGATCATTCCACACAAGGAGCTGCTGCCGGGTGCAATCGACGACTCGCTTGCACGCGAGGCAATGAAGGAGATGAACGTAACCTCTCCGCTCATCACCCTGAAGGCCGTTCCGATCGACAAGGGGTATCCGCTGTTGAACGATCCCAAGAAGATTGAAGAGTATGTAGAACTCTTCAAGCTCTAGCGGGATCGCAACCCATCAGGCCTCATAGAATATTTTGTGTGCCGAACATGGGGCCGCCCGCCAATGGACAGCCCCATGTTTACCATCGTATCGGACGCATTTGCGTCTGCTGTTGCCTACCGGTTGGATCGGGGCGGCGAATCCCCTGGCCGCTGGAACATTAGAGGGGTACGGGAAATGGAAGCCGGTCGGTCGACCGCAATGCAATCCGGAGGGCGCTCACGGGTCCAGTATGGCGTTCGGCTGAAACGCCTCGTAAAGAGCCCACGGCTCTATCAGGCGGTTTTTGGGATCGGCCTATTTTTCATTCTCTGGTATCTGTTTGTGGATTTTTTCGGGATCTGGCGGTTCGCCAAATTGCCGAAGCTGGTAGAGAGCGTAAAGGAGTGGCTGAGCACGGACCCGGTTTTCGGCGTCTCGCTCTTCACGGCCGAGTACTACAAACACATCTGGGCAAGCCTTGTTCGGGTTTTCAGCGCCTTCGCCATCGCCACCGTCCTTGGTATCACGATCGGAATTCTCATGGGGTGGCGCCGCATTTTTTTTGCCCTCACCTTCCCTATTCTCGAGACGCTTCGGCCGATCCCGATCCTTGCCTGGATTCCACTCGCGATCATACTATTGCCAGGCCGTGAGCTGCCCATAATCGGGTTGACTTTTCTCGCCGCGTTTTTCGTGACGATCCTGAACACGCTTCTCGGTGTCCGCGCGATCGACAAGGTCTATTTCCGTGCCGCGGAGTCGTTGGGCATGAGCCAGTGGCAGCAGCTATGGCATGTCATCGTCCCCGGCGCACTGCCGTATATTTTCGTCGGACTGCAGATAGCGATGGGCGCCTGTTGGTTCTCCCTGGTCGCGGCCGAGATCCTGTCGGGCAGCGCCGGCCTCGGCTACAAGGTCTGGGAGACATACTACTATGTCCAGTACCCCACGATGGTTATCACCATGGCCACGCTTGGCTTCTTCGGATACGTGTCGAGTGCAATCGTGCGGATCACAGGCAATCGTCTGATGCGCTGGCGCTCGGAAATGCTGGCAGGTGTGTGATGGAGAACACGGGCGCGCTGTCAATCAGGAATGCCGGCAAGATCTACGACCCGGAAGGCATTCACGTCGTTGCGGTCGACGACGTTTCGCTCGAAATCGAGGCAGGTGAGTTTTTTGTGCTTGTCGGGCCGTCCGGCTGCGGCAAGACCACCCTGCTGAATGTCATCGCCGGATTCGATCAGTTGACGTCGGGCGCCATAAACATGGACGGGACCCCCCTCGCATCGCCGGGCAAGCGCCTGCGACCCGGTCCCGACCGCACGGTTGTGTTCCAGCAGGGGGCGCTCTTTCCATGGAAGTCGGTTCTCTGGAATATCACTTGCGGTCCGGTGAAGCAGGGCCGCATTTCGGTGGAGGCTGCCAAGAAACAGGCCCGCGAGTTCCTGGCGCGTGTCGGGCTTCACGGCATCGAGGATCAATATCCAGAAGCGCTTTCCGGCGGGCAAAAACGGCGCGTGGAAATTATTCGTGCCCTGATGAACGACCCGACGATTCTGTTGTTGGACGAACCGTTCCGCGCGCTCGATGCTCTGACCAAAAGCGTCGTCCAGGAGCATTTGCTCGAACTCTACGATTTCTCGCCCAAGACCGTCTTTTTCATAACCCACGATCTCGAAGAAGCGATTTTTCTGGGCGACCGCGTCGCGATAATGACGACCCGGCCCGGTTCGATAAAGAAAGTCGTCAGGGTGGATATCCCGAGGCCCAGAGACCACCGGATCCTGACGTCCTCGCGTTTCCTCAAACTCAAGGCGGAACTTGGCGAGGCAATTCACGATGAGGCGCAAAAGGCGTTCGAAGCCGGGGAACGGGAGCTCGCATGACGGATCAATCGGTGATCATCACAAAGTCGGGAGAACGTCGAAGCGCCCAGCCAATGCGTCAGCTTACGTCGAGCAATCGTTTCATTCGCTGGCTGAAGAGCCTTTGGGGGCTGAACCTCCTTCTCGGTACGATATCGATCGGCACGATTCTACTGTTTTGGGAATTCGCCGCAACGCTGGGGATTCCCGGGCTCAAGGATGTACCCCCGCCTTCAGCAGTGATTGCAGCGGCCAATGACCTTCTCGTTTCGCCGCAATATTGGAATGGCTGGCTTCTCAGCTTCGAGAGGATCGGCATCGGTTTCCTGTTGGCTCAGCTTGTTGGCATTCCGCTCGGACTGGCGATGGCGATGAGCCGGCCGACCTTCGGCACGATATTCCCGATAATCGAATTACTCCGGCCTATACCTCCGGTTGCCTGGATCCCCATCTCGATCGTGTTTTGGCCTACCCGCGAACAAAGCGTCATTTTCATCGTTTTCCTCGGCGCGTTCTGGATTGTGCTGCTGAATACGATAGGCGGCGCGTCGAATATCGACCGTGTCTACAAGCGGGCGGCACTCTCGCTGGGTTCGCAGCCGCGCGACCTTTTCTGGAAGATCATACTGCCGGCCACAATCCCCTCCATCGTCACCGGCATGGCGGTCGGCATGGGCATCTCGTGGGAAATGGTCGTGGCGTCGGAAATGATCGCCGGTGATACCGGACTGGGCTATTTGCTGTGGCAATCTTTCCAAATCGGCGCCATCGCTCACGTCATCGTCTGTATGATTTCGATCGGTATCGCCGGCTACCTCTCAAGCGCATTGATCAGGGCCATTGGCGGTTTCGCGACTCCTTGGCTTCGGTTGCACTGACCGGGAGACCAGGAGTTGGGTCGGACAATGAACGCGATAAGCGAAACTAGGACCAAACCCGCCGAACGCAGCGTTGCAAGCGAATTCGCGATCGAACAATTCCCCCTAATTGCGATTGTTCTGTCATTCGGCGTGGCTGCGGCTTACTGGCAGCACGGCTTTCTTCCCGGCGGCGAGGTGGCATTCCCTCTTGCCGGCGTCAAAGTGCCGGTCTGGCACTTGATCTGGATGGGGTTCTGGACCGGCTACACCATGGCGGTTGTGGGCGAGGCAGCCGGGATATTCGCATTGCCCTATCAGATGTCGATACTGCAGTTCACTGGTCCGGGCGTTACACCGACAACACAGCTGATCACCTTGCTGAATCCGTTTGGCGCATTGTTCGGTTTTCGGCGAAACCGTCAATGGAATCTGGATTTCGCTCTCTGGGTCTGCCTTGGCGGCGCGGTCGGCGGGCTGATCGGGCCGGTCGTTCGGATAACACTGCTGTCCGACGTCAAGCCGTTCACCTTTGCCGTGGGCCTAGCATTGGCCTCTGCGGGAACGCATCTCTGTTATGCTGCGTATCGCGGCTTCCGGGACCGTCGCTCAAGCGAGGGGCTCGAAGCAAAGTTTCGGATGGAGGCGCGCAATCGCCGTGCGGCGGGTCTTTCCCCGGCCGGCCTGCCGGAAAACATCGGGATACAGACGCTGGAGCGGCAGGGGCTTTATGTCGTCATTGGGTTCTGGGGAGAGCAGTGGCGCATCAATCGGGCCTTCTTGTTTCTTACGGGCGTCGGCGTCGGCATCATTTCCGCGGCGCTGGGCGTGGGCGGCGGATTCCTGCTGGTGCCGATATTTGCCGCAGTATACGGGCTCCCCATGTATGTGCTCGTGGCGGCTACAATCCCTTACGTCATCGTTCTTTCCGCGATAGGTCTATTCACCTACGGGGTCATCCTGCCGCTGGTAACCGGTGTGACGATCGCGCCGGAGTGGGCTTGGGGGTTTTTTGCCGCCGCAGGGGGGATACTCGGTTCCTGGTGCGCTGCGAAGACGCAGAAATATGTGCCGGAGCCTTCACTGAAGCTGATGCTCGGCGTCATCACGGGTATAGCCGGCACACTCTACGTGATAGATTATTTCTATCCTCTACCATTCAGGATGTGAGGGCGGAATATGCGTCTTGTTTATTTGGTTCTGCCTTATCTGCCGTTCGTTGTACTGGCGCTGGCGGCGCTCGTGGCGGCGAATTATATCTACGTCTATTGGTGAGTGAGACTTGCGATGACAACAGCGCTCTCGGAAAACGGGCGGGAATATGGCGAGGTCGAGGTCCGGTCCGTTACGAAGGTCTATGGTGAAAAGTCTGGTGAATTTACCGCGGTCAAGGAGTGCTCCTTTGTCGTCGAGCGCGGCAAATTCACTGTGTTGATCGGGCCTTCGGGCTCTGGGAAGACCACGCTCATAGATCTCATAGCCGGTTACGAGAAACCAACAACAGGCGAGGTTCTGATCGATGGGGAACCGGTCCAGGGACCCGGCAGCGATCGGCTGGTCGTGTTTCAGGAGACTGCCCTGTTTCCATGGATGACAACCATTAAGAATGTGATGTACGGCCCAGTCGTACATCGCGAACGCAGTGAATCGGAAATTCGCGAACAGGCCGAGAAACTGCTGGAGATCGTGGGGTTGCGTGAGTTTCTGGATAAGTATCCAATCCAGCTCTCGGGCGGTATGCAGCGGCGCGCCGAACTCGCGCGGGCCCTCGTCAACAGCCCCAAAGTACTGCTTATGGACGAACCGTTCCGCGGCCTCGATGCGATGACCCGCGGTTTGATGCAGGAATATCTTCTGCGGCTGTTCGAGGGCTCCAATCAAACGATATTGTTCGTCACTTGCGAAATCGACGAGGCAATATTCTTCGCCGACAGGCTGATCATTTTGGGACGCAGTCCTGGCAGCATACAGGCAGTGATTGAAGACGACTTGCCGCGGCCGCGCACTTTTGAAATGCTGACATCGGAGCATTATGCGCAACTGAAGGAAAAGGCCTTGTCGATTCTGTACAAGGAAGCTGTCAGCGCCTTTGCCACCGGCGAACGGGAGGCTGCAGACATGGTTGAGGCATTCGAGCGTCGCCGCTCGGGTTGAATTGAAAGGACGCGTACCCTCGATGCGTATCTCTTGGTTGCCGAAGAGGAACAGGCCATGGAGAGTGGGGATGATGCTCACCGCTCACACCTGTCTGGTTGCGGGCCCATCCTATGGCCAGGCCGACAAGCCCATAATCGCGCACTTGCTTGCGAGTCCGTCGACCTATAAGGGCCGAATAATCACGATTTACGGATTGGTCATCGAGACGGAACAGGCGGGCCGCGTTTTCATGCTGCAGGACGTTTCGCAAATACCGCTCAAGATCGTGCGAGCCGACGGCAAGGGGACCGCATTGTACGATCAGGTCCTAGTTAAGGGCGTATTTGAAATTGGACCGCATGGTCCGCGTTTCAACGCTCTCAAAGTTGAGAAGACAAAGGTGTTGGCCGGTGGCGGGTGCTGTTAGAGCATGAACATCGTGTGATCGAGAATGGAATGGCCGGAATTTTTTCGCGTTATTGCAATCATTTTTGCTGCATGTGGCGGAATGGTGAGCGTGGCCGCCTTCGTCTGGGGACGCAGGACGCGTAATGATAGAGCAAGCGCCAAGACATCGCATATCATGTATCTAATTAGCTATATTCTTATGAGTCTGAGTATTTTTTTTATGAGTATTAACGGTTTATTAGCATAAAAATGTCTCATCAATAAATTGCATTAGCTAAGACTTAACCTGACATATTGTGTTCTGGTCCCCACGG
>Ga0307442_1000900_pt1 | contig 14620 bp, 18 predicted proteins | sample SalMarWE160430MG_FD_202143 | JGI IMG/M metagenome (GOLD analysis project Ga0307442, IMG submission 202143) | Salt marsh sediment microbial communities from the Plum Island Ecosystem LTER, Massachusetts, United States - WE1604-30 | ecosystem: Environmental > Aquatic > Marine > Intertidal zone >...
GGTGGAGAGCGCCTCGAGCTGCTTGTTCTTCTGCGCGATGACGTCGGCGGCGGCGTTGAGCTGTCTCTCGTTGTTATCACTGAGACGCATCAGCCGGCGCGTCACACGTAATAGCTTCTGGTAGCTCTTCAGGAGCTGCTCGTAATGCTGCTTGTCGTCGGGACTCCTGAAATCGCCAGCAGCAACGAGCTGCGCGCCCCTGGCGACGACCTGCTCTTCGTCCGCAAATAGATCGTCGCCCGGCATTAGCGCGGCATCTTCTCGAGGTGGAACTTGGCGTTCTCTAGGTCCTCGCCGAATTCCTCGCCAAGCTCCTGCATGGTGTCGTCTTCCGCGTCGTAGAACCAATAGACGTCGACCGTGGGCCCGTTGGACGCCGCAGCATCGAGCTTATCCATCAGCATCATGACGGCCTTGGCGCTGCTCGAATTGATATAGACAAGCTCAAAATCAACGCGGCAGCTCCTCCCCGGCCCGAGCTCGGCGAGATAGGCGTCGAGCGCGGAGAATAGCGGGTTGTAGAACTCTGTCACGTCTTCCGGATAGGATTCGCCGGAAAGCTTGAGGTGGTTCTTGCCAAAGTCAAAATCTATGGCCGGCGTGCGGGCAGAGGCCGGGATCGAGAGGTTCCGCATCGATCGATCTTCTTTACACGGAGGCCTTGAGTGTGAAGAACGCATGCTCGTCGTCCACATCGGTAAAATCGAACTCAATTGGCTTTGATGCGCGCCGGGCAATCTCCATGAAGCCGAGCCCGGCGCCCTTGCTACCTTCTCCGGGGTCACCCCGGAGCTGCTCCTTGTACAGGACGCGGAGCTCCTCCTTGTTCATGTCACGAATCCGGCTGAGCTTTGCCCGCAACCGCTCGACGTCGGCGCGCCGAACGAGGTTGCCGGCATGAACGACATAGTCGCCATTCTCCAGACCAACGGTGAGCACGCCATAGCGGATCCCGTCGGGCGAAGGCGCGGGCACGCCGGTCATCGCCGTCTCGGCTGAGTAGCGAATCATATTCTGCATTTGTTCAACGAACACGGCGAAGACGCTACGCGTCGTCTTGGTATTAGCATCGTCGAACAAGAGCTTCTGCTTTATGGCGTCGCCGACGCCACTTAACACCGCTTCGGTGACATAGCCGCTATAGGCGAAGATGATCCCCTGCTTGCGCAGGGCCGAGCGGAGGTCAAAGAGTTCGCGCGCGAGCATGGGTGTCTCCTTCTCCAAGCGGCACAAAACCCAACACCGTAAGGTCGTCGCGCCTGGGCTCCTGACCTTGAAACTTCTTGAACGATCGCCGCAGCGACTCGGCCTGCTTCTGCATCGGCGCCCCCCGATTGCGCTTGAGCAGAGTCCGGAAGCGTCGCTTGCCGAAGGAACGGCCCCGCGGCCCCCCGACCTGATCGATCAGGCCATCGGTGGTGAGGTAAAATGCGTCACCGGCATTCAGCGGCAAGGTGAAATTCGTGAACTCGGCTTCTCGCGGATAGCGGCGGTAGCCTAGTCCCTTGCGGTCGCCTTTGATCTCGAGCACGTCCTCTTTATTAGCCTTCCACAGCGAGAGGTGGGCGCCTGCAAACGTCATCTCGCGCTTGGAGGGGCAAACGAAGCACACCCCCGCCTCCAGTCCGTCATTGGTCTCGCCCGAATTCTGATCCTGGCCGAGCAGGGTTTGCACGCCACGATGCAGGCCGGCCAATACCTGGCTAGGACTGCTGCCGGGCACCTCCGCCAGTATGCGGTCGAGCATGCCCCAGGCGATGAGCGTCATGAATGCGCCTGGCACGCCATGACCCGTACAGTCGCCGACGATAATGGCATAGCCGTCATTGATCGGCTGGAACCAGAAAAAGTCGCCGCCCACAATATCGCGCGGCTCCCAAATCAAGAAATGATCGGCTGTGATCGAAGCAAGCAACTCGCTCGCCGGCAAGATCGCGGCCTGGATGCGACTCGCATAGCGCAAGCTCTGCAAGATTAGCTGGTTGGCGGCGGCGGCCTTCTGCTCACTCTCCTTGATCTCGGTGAGATCGCTATAGACGGCGACGGTGCCACCGCTAGAAATACGACGTTCCGAGATTTGCAACCAGGTCCCATTGGCGCGGTGTTCCAATAGCGGTTCGGTCGGGTTGCGATGATGCGCAAGGCGCTGCCGGAGCCAGGTCGCGCCACGGCCCTTGGCGTCTTCGATCAGCCCCCGCTCCGCGGCACCACGGACAATCTCCTCATAGGTCATGCCCGGTCTGGGTGGTCCCGCGCCATAGTCGAACAGCTCGGCGAACTTGTAGTTCCCGAGCACCAGCCGGTCCTCAGTGTCGTAGAGAGAGAAGCCCTCCGAGATCGATTCAATAGCATCGGTGACGCGTTGGTTGGCCTCCAGGGCTGCCTGCTCGGCGGTCTTGCGCGTCGTGATATCGCTCCACGAGCCCACAATCTCGACGAGATCACCCTTCTCGTCGCGGATCACATGCTGTTCGTCATTTACCCAGCAATAGGTGCCGTCGCTCTTGCGGAAGCGATATTCCGCAGTGTGCAAGCCCTCCTCGAAAAGCTTGGCTTGCTCAGCCTCCACGCGCCGAAGATCGTCGGGATGGACGCGCCCGCGCCAAAAGTCGGCATTCTTGAGATATGCGTCCGGGCAGTAGCCGAGCAGTCCTTTGATGTTGTCGCTGACGAAGATGGGTGCAAAGTCGCCGGTTGCCTTGAAGCTATAAATCACGGCTGGCGCGCTTTTGAGCAAAGTGGCGAGGCGTGTCTGCGCCGCGATCTCGGCCTCTTCGGCTTGTTTTCGCGCCGTGATGTCGCTCCACGAGCCCACGACCTCGACGAGGTCACCCTTCTCGTCGCGGATGACGTGCTGTTCGTCATTTACCCAGCAATAGGTGCCGTCGCTCTTGCGAAAGCGATATTCGGCAGTGTGCGAGTCCCCCTCGAAAAGCTTGGCTTGCTCGGTCTCCACGCGCCGAAGATCATCGGGGTGGACGCGCTCGCGCCAGAAGTCGGCATTCTTGAGATATTCGTCCGGGAAGTAGCCGAGAAGACGTTTGATGTTGTCGCTGACGAAGACGGGTGCAAAGTCGCCGGTTGCCTTGAAGCTATAAATCACGGCCGGCGCGCTTTCGAGCAAGGTGGAGAGGCGTATCTGCGCCGCGCTCTCGGCCTCTTCGGCTTGTTTTCGCGTCGTGATGTCGCTCCACGAGCCAACGACCTCGACGGGGTCACCCTTCTCGTCGCGGATGATGTGCTGTTCGTCATTCACCCAGCGATAGGAGCCGTCCTTGCAGCGAAAGCGGTATTCGAGCGCGTGCTTGCCATTCTTAAGCAGGTCGCTAACTTCGGTCTCCACGCGCTGAAGATCGTCGGGGTGGACGCGCTCGCGCCAGAAATTGGGGTTGTCGAGATATTCGCGCGGGGCGTAGCCGAACAGCGTCTCGATATTGACGCTGACAAAGGTGGGGACATAGTTGCCGCTTGCCTTGAAGCTGTAGATCACAGCTGGCGAGGCGCTGAGCAGCTGTGTTAGCCGCTCCCGCGCCGCGCCTTGCTCTTCAGCGATCCGCTGTCGAGCGGCCTCTTCGCGTTCTTGAGCGGCCGTGTCCAGGACCTGCTCGATGATATCGGCCACCGCCGCGAGATCGATGTCACCACGCGCGGCACGCTGCTTTTCTGCAAGTGCGACCGCAGCCGTCTCGGCGCACTGTCTGAGTTTCGTCATGTTCCAATTTTCCAGCATTATGCTCAAGGAGGAGGACACAAGCGTCAATCTATAGCGTCTGCCTAGCGTAAACGATCGATCGTTCCCGCAAGCAGCGCCACGAGCTGTGCTTGCCGGTGCGTCCCGGTTTTGGCGAACACAGACTTCAATTGCGTCCGTGCCGTAGCAATGCTGATGCCGTGGGCTTCGGCGATCGCGGCCAAGGCATCGCCACGAGCGATACCAAAGGCAATGCGCGCCTCGGCGGGGGTCAATTTCGAGTACACCGCCCTTGAACCGCGCTTGTCACGCCGCATTCTCATTTTGCGCCTTTGGTCAGCGGGGTTGACGCTAGAATCGCTAGGCGGCTGCTGACTACCCTCAAATGGGGTATTCGGAGAAGGCCAGGGGAAGCCTTCCAGCTTCATTCTGCGCTCCCGTAGCCGCTGATCCCGAAATCGTGCACTGCGCCAAGCTCCTTTGAGCTGGGCTTGGTCATCTCTCGATCGATTAAGACCGACACCCTAGGTTTCGATGCCTTAGTCAGGGGCCTTTTTCGTTGATGAGGAACCGTTTGGCGCAAGCAGCGTAGGAAGCCATGGACGCCCACACCGCGTGGTCAGAGAGATGCTCAAAAGCGACTTTGTGGAACCTGCCCAAACAACCGCAGTCCTGACGGAGCTGTTGCCTCTGCTACCTTAGCGCCGAGAAAAAACCCCGAACAGGAAACCAAGGCCAACCGCAATCGCCAAGGCGGAGAGTGGGTTTTGCCTAATGGTTTGTTCCATCTGGTCTGCGGTCTCTATCGCCTTGTCTTGGGCGATACGGCCAAGTGTGGATCTCAGGCTTTTGAGGTCGGCTTGGATTTCCGAAACCTGCTCAGCAAGTTCGTAGGCGTTCGGAATGGTACCGCGCTTCGTCGTGCTCGTTTTATCGGCTCCAGACATATGGGATTCACCTTCCTTTAGAACTTGAGTGGTCTGCCAAGGGCCGTGAATTTACAATTTTTAGAGAGTATAGCTTCGTGGTGTCGACAAAACAAAACCCTTCGGATGAAGCCTGAACTGATGGCGCGTACCGTCAGCTTGTTGAAGGCGTAACGGCGTTTGGCCTAATTCAAGCAAGTCGACGTCGCCAGACGAGAAGCTCGCGAGCTTTTCCACAAGCCGCCGTGACGTGGCCTTTTGGTCTAGTGGGCTCATCAGATCAAGGACCGTTTCGTGGAGATTTTTCAGGGCAGAGCGCCGGGGGGACCACACCGATTGTCTCGCTAGTCATCACGTTCTCCCCAATGCGAAGGCGCTTACGAGCCTGGGGTTCGTGGCTGAGACAGTCTGCCGCCGCGGACGGGCGTAACCTTTCCGTTGTAGAAAGAACTCTTATATGATAGCGCTTTTCGCGACACAGTTCTCGCGTGATTCCGGGGCTGTGGACAGGAGGGGAGGTTTAAAGATGGTACTTCCGCCGGAGTACGCTTGGCTTGAACTAGTTATGATCGGCGCAATAGTTGTTTTCATAGCAGATTTGATTGGTAACTTAATTAGTTTTGAAAACCGCGCCTTCAACGCGTTAACAACCGCGATAGTGTTCGGCGTCATATTCGGGCTCACTATCTATTTCCGCTACGGAAGTGTGCTAGTCTCCGACTGGGGTTTTGCAATGATGCGCCCTGCCCCATAAGACAGCATTTCGTCGTGACCGAGGAAGTTAATGTTCAGACGCGCTCTCAGGCGCGGAAATCGTGTCTTGTTTACAACTGTCGAGGTGGAGCGAAACGATGCTGTTACCGCCAGAGTATGCTTGGATCGGGTTGGTTGTTATGGGGTCGCTCTTTGTGTTCGTCGCTGACCTAATCGGGAATATGCTCACTTTCGAAAACCGCATCTTGAACGCCCTTACAACAGCGATCGTATTTTCTGCAGCATTTGCGTTTTTTATCTATGTCCGCTACGGAAGCGTCATGCTGACGGACTGGGGGGTTGCGGTAATGCATCGATGAGGCCTAAACGCGCTCGACTTGCTAATAGCACTCGAGTGGCTCCGAGGAGTCAACGCTATTGGTTTGAGGCACGTACGGCCGTATTGAAAAGAATCAGGTCGCGGGCGCATAATTTGCATCGATCGGTACCGATGTGCTGTGGGCAAGTTCTTAGGAGACCGTGATGGCAAGTAAAGAAAACTTCACCAAAGTGGAGTGGGCTAAGGTCTTGGAAAGTACCATGTTGGTCGGTGTGGCGGTTTCGGCAGCGGACCCAAGCGGTTTGTGGGGTACGATTAAAGAGGCTTTCGCGAGTAAGACGGCGGTGACTACGTCCAAGTACGTGACTTCGAACGAGCTGGTCCAGGCGGTTGTGGCCGACCTCGAGACAAGCGAAGGACGATCCATCGTTCAAGAATCAATGCGCAAACACGTCGCCGGTGCCAAGCCGGCTGAGATCGTGAATCGCGCGCTTGAATCTTTGCGGGATGTAGCGGCCGTAGTCGATGAAAAGGCGCCGGGTGATGCAACGGAGTTTAAGGTCTTTCTCCGCGGTATTGGCCAGAAAGTCGCAGAAGCCTGCGCGGAGGGTGGTTTTCTCGGTGTAGGAGGTGTGAAAGTTAGTGATGCTGAAAAGGCCACTCTCAATGATATCGCAGCGGCCCTGGGCACACCGACCAGTTAGTTAGAGTGATCTTCGAGGGGAAAATGCAAATCGAAACTAGGGGGCTAAGTGCTGGATCAAGATTCAGGGCAGAGGTCCAATGAGCAAGGGGAAGGCGCATGAGTTCCGTAAATCTGCTGATTGTGCTGGTTCTGTGCAGCGTTGTCGGCGCATTTACCGGCTTGGTGCTTGGTGACCTGGTCGGTCAGCTCTATCTTGCGATAATAGCGGGGGTCTTGGCCACAATTATAGCCGTGGTCGCTAGGAATGTTCGAATTCCTCAACTTGTGGTCATTTATTCTGCCCTTGCTATTGAGCATCCGGTTCCTAAGGGCGTCATCATTTATTCGATAATCACCTCTCTTATCGCTGGCGCGGCGGCAATCGGGGTCGCCACCATAGCTGGCTGGACGACGGCGATTACGATTGGTGCATTGGGTGGGTTCTTCGCAGGGCTCCTGATGGCGATGCTGGTGATGGCGTACGACATGGCTCGGGGCGAGACCACATAGCGACGTTCCGCTTCTTGAGTAACCGCTTACAGTGCAGTCGGCGCCCTGCGTGATACAGGGCGTTAAGTCACTTTCTCGGCCACTGCTCGAACCGTCATTGACTGCGTGGAATGGCGTGATGATGGCGTGTGGATGTTCGCCAAAGAGGGAGTGGTGCCAAGGCTGAAGTGCGACCTGCGCCCGCCTTGTTTATCCTGATGGAGATTTCTGGAGTTCGACCTCGGCGAGCTTAGCCAACTCGCATAGTAATCTAACCCTCTCAGCGTCAATTTGACGAGGCCGAGCGTCCAACACGCACAGGGTTCCGACGCAGGCTTCCCCAACGAATATTGGGCATCCGGCATAGAAACGGATCCGGGGTAAGTCAGTGACCAGCGGGTTGTCTGAAAATCTCGGATCTTGCAATGTGTCTGATACGACGAGGACCTCTCGCGAAGCGACGGCATGAGAGCAAAAAGATACCTCACGCGACGTTTCGGCCAAGTTCATCCCACAAGTCGATTTGAACCACTGACGCTCTCGGTCAACTAGGCTAACAAGCGCGATGGGTACCTTTAGAATCGAGGCGGCCAGGCGCGTTATCCGGTCGAAACGCTCCTCCGGGGGCGTATCCAGGATGCCGAGATCGTGAAGTGCCGCGAGACGTTTCTCCTCCTCGTCCGATGTCAGCACACGCTCCCAGTGGCAAGCCGTGCGAAGTAAGCACGCGCGGATACGAGTCCGCGCGTACGCGGACGAGAAGGGCTTGATCAACCATTCTGCATCTGGTGTCTTGGTCCGTGCGCTTGCCTCGTTCTCAATAGGCGCCACGACGATGATCGGAATGTCACCGGAGCTTTTATTGTATAGCTCATCATGATCCTGTTCCCACTCCAGAATGATCAGCGAAGGCTGAACTGATCGTACGTTGGCTAGGGCCTGAGCCTCACTGCTCATTTCTACGACGGTGATGCCGTCTGCTTGCGCCGCTTCTCTTATTGTGTTTGCCGCGAGAGGGTCTTTCATAGCCATTAGGAGCAAGGGCCTGGCTAGGCCTACCGCATCTGAACTCGTAGTTTGACTGCTAAGTGCCGGCGCTAAAGCATTGCTGTTTGGCCTCAGCCTGAGTTCCTGTCCTTCGGCTGCTGCGAATATGTCTAAGGCTGGGGAGATGCCACATTGATCGCAGGCATTCCGCACGATCTCCTCGATCGCGCGATCGGTTCTGAGGGGATCGTGGTGAGTGAGAGCGAGACGGGCTGCCCCAGACGCTCTGCACATTGCGACGGCATATTCGACGGTACTGTGACCCCATCCTATCTTGTTCGCATACTCGGGAGCGGTAAACTGCGCGTCGTGGATGACGAGATCCGCTCCGGCCAGAAATTCGCAATGCTGGCGATCCCGACCGAGTATGTCGCCTTTTCCTGAAGCTAGTTGGGGGGAGAAGGGTTCGTGGTCGCATGCGTAAACCAGTGCAGCGCCGTCGCCTTCCAGGCGGTAGCCAAGGGTAAGAGCCGTATGGTTCAAGTACTGCATTCTCACTTTTACGTCGTTGATATGCAGGTCACCTTCGATCAGCTCGTGATAGCGGATCGTGGCACCCATTTGGTCGAGGCGTAGAGGGAAATAGTCGTACTGCATCTGACCAGCCAGCGTATCCCGCAGGGACTGCCCTAGTCCTTTTGGCGCGTAGATGTCCCATTGGTTACCTGGCTTGAAGAATGGAGCAAAAAAGGGAATGCCCTGAATGTGATCCCAATGGGTGTGACTAATCAGGATATGACCCTTCAGAGTGGGCTGGCCGGCTCCGATCAACGCTTGCCCCAGGTCATAAAGGCCGCTTCCACAGTCGATTATCACGCGTGTACCGCTGTCGGTGTTCACCTCTACACAAGAAGTATTTCCGCCGAAACACAGGGTGTCAGGTCCTGGCCTCGGCAAAGAACCTCGTGTACCCCAGAAACGAATGTGCACGGATGGCACCTCCGCCGCGCAGCAACACCAAGTGCTTCGATTTTCTCAGCGGCAAAGTAAGCTCGCTACTTCACGCGCTGACTCCAGACCACCCTCTCGGCACTGTCAACTTAGGCTCGCGCCGCGACCTCAGCCGGGAACGCACGGGAAACGCCGCCCATCAGGATCCGCGGGTTGAGCTTATGTTGAGACAGTTGCATTCCGAGCCTCAATTGTCGCCGACCGACTTTGTAGAGGCAAAGCGCTGCTCCGTGTCGACGATCGCAAGGCTCTCCGCATAGTAACCGCACCGGAGCGTGAGCGACTCGTTCTGGGCGTTGTCGATATGCGCGGTTTGACCCGGGTCCAGGCTGACCTGATAAGCACTCTTATCAACATCCCGACGCCCGGAGTTCACAATTTACCGACCTTATCCAGGCGATAATTTTCCAGAGGTCGTCGTCGCTCTTAATGATGTCACCGAAGGGAGGCATCGGACCAACTACGCTCTCAGACCCCCTTCTTCGGTATCCCAACTTATCGAACGCATTGCCTGGACTTAGCGAGCCTGTACCAAGTGTGATTAGGCGGAATAAGGTATCATCGTCTTTCCCGTAAATCCAAACCTGATTGGTTAGGGGCGCTGCCATGCCACCACCACCACCCCCCCCGTGACAGCCATTGCAGCCTGCAGCCATGTACTTGCGGTGCCCTTCTTCGGCGACCTTGCTGAAGTCCGTATATGGGCTTTTTAGCTCTCCCTTGGAGGTGTTGGCTGCCCGCTCAACAGGTGTCATGCCTTCCGATGCCAAGGCCTCGCGCTTTGCTGTGGGGCCAATTAGAATCAGAGCTAGCAGAATTCCCCCGACTATCGCCGGCTTGGTGCCCCTAGAGGTCTTGGTGTTCGCGCGTCCAAAATGGGGGTCTTGGACTTGAGAGGAAATCGCTGCTTCAAGGTAGTGCAAGCGCATCGGTTTTCCTTCACGGAGCAGACTGAAAAAACCATCCTTAAGGCACTGAACTAACCCAAGCGTGCTGGATCGTCAGGCAGATTTCAAAACGTGTCATTACTCTTTTCGTATAGCCCGCTATATGGCCCTACAGCAAAAGGAAGTTACGGCAGCGGCGTAAACGATGTGGCTGGGTGCAACCAGCATCGCTCGGAGGAGGCCACAGATGCCACGAGGCGGTGGCAGTGGAAGCCCTGATTGGCTATCTCTTGGGGGTAGTGCTTGGCGTATCGGTGCTTGCCTGCTCTTCGCGCTGAGTTACAGCCGTATCGGTGTCATCCGGCGCCACCTCACGCGTCAGGTATTTTCCAGCAATGTCCAACGTTCGTCGCAGCACGCGCGGATTCTCCAGAAAGAGGGAAAGCGTATTCATGTGTTCTGGCTCTCTGGTTTCATTTTCTTTGGATCGTCAAACGGCCTATTCGAACGCATCAAAACGGCCATTGATGCACAACAAGATGAGCCGGTTGGCTATGTTATGCTCGACTTCAGCGCGGTCCCGGGACTCCATTCCTCAGCTGTGCTTAGCCTTATCAAGTTGCGCAACCATTGTAACGAGCACGGCGTTACCGCTCGCATTCTCGGACTTGACCGATGCAATGCGACTCAGTTTTCAAAAAGGCGCGCTTCTTTGGGGAGGGAGAGCCGCATCGGGTGTTTGCCAGCCGTAACGAAGCGCTGGAATGGTGCGAAGACTTGGTTTTGACGCGTCATGAGGCTGAAGAGACCCCCGCAGATAGCTTCGAGGCGTGGCTCGCAAGGGAGCTCGGCGGGACCGCGGAGGTCAAAAACATAGCGCGTTACTTTAAGCGCCATGAGCTTCAAGTGGGTGACGTCTTGTTTGAGCAAGGGGAGCCCTCAGATTGCGTCGAGATTATCACCTCGGGCTGCGTTACCATTACTCGAAAGGACGAGCAGGGGCGTTCGATTAGGCTCCGCCGTATGGTGGGCTACGCAGTTGTGGGGGAAATGGGCTTCTACCGGCGGGTTCCCCGCACGGCCGACGTATTAGCGTGGCTTACCGGTTGACTCGCGAAGCCTTCAAGAAGATGCGGGCCCAAGATCCCACTGCGGCGTCAGCTTTCGATGCCCTGATCATCCACTTGTTGTCCGATCGGGTGGAATTTGCCGACCGCGAAATCTCGGCGCTACAGAGCTGATCCAGTACAAATGCCGGGCTTTGCGTTTGCGTTTGAATTCGCGGCTGTGGTCTCCAGACCTGTCAGGGCCTCAAACATGATCGAATGTCGGCGCCTGGCCTCAACTTGGGTATCATGCACCGCTCGACAGGTAGGACTAGGAACGGCGAGGTGGTCACCTGTGAGTTCGAGCGCCGTCACGTCGAGCAAGATCAGGTCGGCTTATCCGGCGCTGTTCGTCCTAGCCCGATTGGTCCTAGCCGCAGAGCGCCTGAACCATTATCCCTCGTCGCGGCCCGAGGACTGATCAAGCGCGACGCGGCACCACCAGCCATTTACGCGCTAGTGCAACCGCTTCGCAAACTACTACGCACGATCACGTCAATCGCAAATGAGGCAGTAGGCTCAACAATGCAACGAGCTCCGACTGGCGATGGACGTTAAGCTTCGCGAACACTGATTTGAGTTCGTGACGGGCCGTCTGTTTGGAGATTTTGAGCCGCTCGGCCAGGGCTTGGAGGCTCTCGCCAGTGGCAAGCCCGATCGCTAAGCGGGCTTCAGCCGCGCTGAGGCCTAAGCATTGACGAAGGACGGCTTCCGACGGCCGCGCATGCCTATCCAAGTCAAAGAAAATCAGGACAGCCTGACAGCGAGCGAAGACACTTTGGGAAATTTCGCTGAGCCGTATTGCTGACACAAGCAAGGGCCGCCTATCTCCTCTCCGCGGAAGTGAGACAAATGGCATGAGCACGGATGGGTGGTCTGAAGACATGAAGGCATGCAATGCCTGACTGAGGGCCATAGTCGCGTTGTGATCGAAAGATATGACCTGTCCTTGACGAATTGTGACGTCATCGCCGAACAGCTGTTTCGCCGTCTGGTTCATATGAACTGCCTCCCCGTGCCGATCGAGCAGTGCGGCAGGCAAATTGAGTAGGCCAAAGACGCTGAGTGCCCCATCGGCTCGTGCGAAACCTAGAAACTGCGCCTCAGTAGCCGCTTGCGATAGCACTCGTGAGAGATCAGCTAGCTCCTCCAGCTCTGTTCGGGAAAATGGACCTTGCTCGATTGACCGCTGAATTAAGAGGCACCAGACTTCGCTGTCCGCTGTGATCTTAACGCCAGCGAACCAAGGGACGCTTTCGCCTTCAGGCGTCGCCTCGTACCCGGGCTTCCCACAGTCGGCATTAGATATGACCCGGTTTCGTAGAAGCCTTGAGATGCCCCGATGGTCAAGAATGTGGTCTATCCAGACACAGGGATAATGTTGCCAAAATGGCGGGTTCCCATGCGGAACTGCTAAGAGCATTGCTTTACAGCTCGCTGTGGCAGCGGCCACCGTTTCCATGGCGGTGTTCCATTTGGCGCCATCGTTAGCCGCTGCGTCAAACGCCGCTGCAATCGCCGAAAGTTTCGGCGACAAGCGCGTTGGTTCGCTAACTTCAGTATTGGGTCGATTTCCAACCATGACCAAAAAAATTAGGGCGCCGTGGCCAATCCCATTTGATGAGGATCAATAAGCCTTGTCTTAGAGCCCCTCAGCCGTGACGCAATGGTACAGAGCGGCCATCGTCTGGGCGCCAGAGGAGTATGGCGCCCACGCCTCCTAGGTAATCCGCAATCGTCTGCAGCGTATCCGGCCACCGGGACGGATCCAGCATAGTCTCATAGACCGTTTCGATAGCGATGCCGAGTGGATCGCGGAGGTCGATGCGGGCTGCAGCTAGTCGTTTGCGCCCATCTTCTTTTGCCAGTACCGACCCTATCTGCCGGTATGCCGCATCGTCTATGGATCAAAGCGGCGCAGTACAGCACGGGCTAAAGTTTTCTCCGGGGCCCAAGCTGGACGCCTCTAAAAACCTGGTGTTGCTCGGTGTTGATCTGGTTCCTTTCGCCTGTGGACGGGCGGAGGGGCGATTCGCGATGACGGGACAGGCTAGCTTTTTCGACGTTGATGAACGGCTTCAGCGGTTGAGTGATCTGGGTGATCAGCTTGAAGCCTATGTGGCGACGGTGGATTTTGAGATTTTCCGAGCACCTCTGGAAGCGGCGTTGGCATATGCGGATGGCCTAAAGGGCGGTCGGCCTGCCTACGATGCCGTGATGATGTTCAAGATCCTGGTGATCCAGGCGCAGAACAACCTGTCTGACGATCGCACCGAGTTTCTGATCAACGACCGGCTTTCGTTCATGCGCTTTCTCGGACTGTCGCTTGGCGAGCGGGTTCCGGACGCCAAGACGATCTGGCTGTTCCGCGAACGGCTGACCCGCGCCGGGGCGATCGAGACGCTGTTTGACCACTTCGATCAGGCCGTGCGCGCGGCCGGCTACATTGCCATGTCGGGTCAGATCGTGGACGCGAGCCTGATCGCCGCACCGAAGCAGCGCAACACCGATGCCGAGAAGACGGACATCAAGGCTGGCCGCATCCCGCCGGAGTGGAGCAAGACTCCGGCAAGGCTGCGCCAGAAGGACCGCGATGCACGCTGGACGGTGAAGTTCTCGAAAGCCAAGCCACGCGCCGACGGCACGACGCCGGTGGACATCCATTCCAACCTTCGGTTACCAGAATCCTGCTGCGTGCGTAAGAATGGCGATCGCCATGCGCGAGAGAATGCGCGAATTGGACAGCGTCTGGCGCGCCTCGGGCTTGGAAAAACCGCCACGGGTCCGAACCGGTATCAACACAGGTTTCTGTACCGTCGGGAACTTTGGCAGCGAGGACCGAATGGATTACACCATCATCGGCGGCGGTGTAAATCTCGCGTGCAGGCTCGAACAAATGGCTCCGCCGGGTGAGATCATCATCTCTTACGAGACATACGCTCACGTCAAGGACCAGATCTGCTGCGAGGAGCGCGACCACATCAATGTAAAGGGCATCTCTCGCCCTGTGGCCATTTACCAAGTTATTGATGCTTATGATAATCTCGGCAAAGGCCGTGATCTCATCCACGAACACTACGGTACCCTCAGGCTCGATATTGACCTAGGGGCAATGTCCACAAGTGATCGGAGCCACGCAGTGACCATTCTCCAGCGCGCAGTGGACCGGCTGTCGCACGCAAATGAAGTCGCCACACCTGTGATTCAGACAAAAAATCGTGCTTAGCCTGTTTGCGTCCAAATCTATCGATGTCTGGAATCCTGCACTTAGGCGACATTGATTCCATCGCCGAGCATGTTGCTCTTCAGGCATAAAGCGGACATTCCTCGTTCGCGATCCGATGTCCATTTTATGACCCAAAGCGGACTCCTCTCACCAAGCTGCGCGTATAGGCTGTTGACTTTATAGTAGAAACGAAATTCATTTTGTCGCGCTGTGATTGCAATGGGTGTATTTAACGTCTATCGTTCAACCACTGGTACGCCGGAACCTAGGCGCTGATGGTAAAGACTACCGTGCCGATTACGTGCACGCCCCCTTTTCACGAAACTCAGCACACCAGACCATCCCCACGGTCCAGACCCGCAGGCCTAGCCTGCGAGGAATCGCATGAGCTTAAACTCGACTACGATCAAGGTCGAGGATCAGGATCAGCAAATAAAGGAGACAATCGCCTAAGGGAGGCCTCAAATGTTGCACGAAGTGATTGAGACGTTGAATTCGCGGGTCGCTCTTCGCCCCCGTTACGACAACTTCATCGGCGGCAAGTGGGTCGCGCCGGTCGAGGGCCAATATTTCAAAAAT
>Ga0307442_1000901_pt1 | contig 14618 bp, 15 predicted proteins | sample SalMarWE160430MG_FD_202143 | JGI IMG/M metagenome (GOLD analysis project Ga0307442, IMG submission 202143) | Salt marsh sediment microbial communities from the Plum Island Ecosystem LTER, Massachusetts, United States - WE1604-30 | ecosystem: Environmental > Aquatic > Marine > Intertidal zone >...
AGCTCGATGATGGAACCCTGTGGTTAACGCGCGCGCCGCTCATAAGTTGCGCACCTAATCGTCGCGACGGCGCTGGTTCGATTGCCTGTCCCGGAGGACGCCGTGATGCGCAAAGGCGCGGCCGATCGACGACGGCGCGGGATAGGTGCAGCCGCGCTCATGCAGGCCATAAGATAATCTGATTGCATTTTGGCCACGCTATGGTCTTAGGCTTATCCGTAAGCGCCGCATGCTTTCGCAGGCCGACGGCGCTCCACATACAAAGCGGGAGGAAGACCGTGAGCCCTACGACGTTGAGACGCGTTGTCGCTTTGACACTCTGCCTCTGTCCCCTCGCCCTCCCCGGTCCTGCTGCCAGAGCGCAGGACCTGACGAAGTACCTCGACCTCAAGTCGGACGCTTTCACCAAGGCGGACATGACGCGCGCGGATGTGGAGAAGGCCATTGCGGCTGCCGGTCCCGCAGGCGGTGCCGACTTCAGCGGCAAGCTTCTCAACAAGCTCGATCTCTCCGGCCTCGATCTGCACGGCGCCAACTTCGAGGCCGCCCGCCTCAATGGCGCGCGTCTTACCGGTGCCAACCTCAAGGGGGCGAAGCTCGATGCGGCCTGGGGGCTCAATGCCGATCTCTCTGGCGCCGACCTAGAAGGCGCAAGCCTCGTCTCGGCCCAGCTCGCGGGCGCCAAGCTCGATCATGCGAACCTTACCGGCGCCCGCGTCGCCGGCGACCTGTCGCGCGCGAGCCTCGAGCAAGCGCATCTCGACGGCATCAACTTGCAGAACGGCAAGCCCATGCCGTACAGCCGCCACCACCGCCTGCTGTTGCGCTCGGCCAAGCTCGACGGCGCCAGCTTGAAGAACGCCGGGCTCATCGGCGCCAACCTCGAGTTCGCCTCTCTGCGCGACGCGGATATGTCGGGAGCGATCCTCGCCGGCAGCGCGCTCGCCGGCGCGGACCTGAGGGGCGCCAACGTGACGGGCACCGACTTCAACGCGGCCGATCTCACCTCCACGCACCTTGAGACGGTGTCGGGGCGCGATGCCGCCGTCAATCTGGATAAGGCGCGGAATCTGCAGCAGGCCTACGTGAAATGAGCCGGGCTGCCGCTGCGGCCGGCAAATGGTGCTCAAGTCTTGCCCAGGACGTAAGAGCGTTCCCGCTGTATCCCGCCTGCGCTTGCCCCCAATCCGGGCGGCGGCTAGGACTTCCTCATGGGACGGAGGGGGACGAGGAATAGCTTGGCGGCGCTGCTTATGCTGCAGCTTGCGGCTGCGGCGCACGCGCAGGCGGCTGCGCCCGCCGCCGAGCAATGCGCCAAGGCCGAGTTCGAGGACGTCGTCGACCAGGCGGCCGCGGCCCTGCGCGATCTCAACTTAAAGAACAAGCCGGCGTTCCAGGAGAAGCTGCGCGAATTGAAGGACAAGCGCGGCTGGAGCCACGACCAGTTCCTCAAAGAGGCCACACCCTTCGTGCGCGACGACAAGATCGCCGTGTTCGACCAGGATTCGGAGCGGCTGTTGAGCGACATCTCCTCGCTCGGCCAGGAAGGCGCGGAAGCCAAGACGCCCGACTGCGCCCTTCTGCTCGAGTTGCGCGCGCGCATGGACGTCCTGGTCAAGACGCAGAGCGAGAAGTGGGATTACATGTTCAAGAAGCTCGACGCGGCGCTGGCGCAATAGTGCGCGGTCAGTCGCGGCGCAGCCAGCCGTTGGGGCCCAACAGCTCCTGCGGCTTAAAGCGCATCTTGTAGCTCATCTTGCGCGAGCCCGAGATCCAGTAGCCGAGATAGAGGTAGGGCAGCCCCAGCCGGCGCGCGTACTCGATGTGCTCGAGGATCATGTAGGTGCCGAGGCTCAAGTTCTCGGCCAGCGGGTCGTAGAAGCTGTAGACCATGGAGATGCCGTCCGAGAGCAGGTCGCACAGCGCCGCGCCCACCAGCGGCCACGACTCCTGACTGCTGTCGAGCGCGTTCTCCGGCTTGACGCGGTACTCGGTGACGAAGGTGTTGATGACGCTGTCCTCCACCATCATCGCGTAGTCGAGCACCGTCATGTCGGCCATGCCGCCGTCGCCATGGCGGGCGTCGATGTATTGGCGGAAGAGCGCGAACTGCTCCGAGGTGGGCTCGGGCGGACGCCGTAGCGCGACGACGCAGCGGTTCTTGTCCATGACGCGGCGCATCGAGCGACCCATGCGGAACTCGTCGACGATGACGCGCACCGAGATGCACGAATGGCAGCCCTCGCAATAGGGCATGTAGGCGATGTTTTGTGAGCGGCGGAAGCCGCCCCGCAGCAGGTTGTCGATGAGGCTCGTCGGCTTCTCGTGGGTGAGGTGGGTGAAGAGCTTTCGCTCCAGGCGTCCGGACAGATAGGGGCAGGGCTGGGGGGCGGTGACGTAGAATTCCGGAAAATGCTTTTGCTGTTCCGTCATTCGCTTACGTCCCTCGCTGGGTTGGGCATGGGGCGCCCGTCCGCCGATGATAAGAGAGGCGAAAGCCCATGATCAAGATGAAGCGCACCGAAGGCGCCCCTATCCCGCACTGCCGAAGAGCTTACCTGTGACATTGCAGCCGCTGGCCTCCTCTCTGTCATCCCACGCCCTTGGTGGCGGTCTGGCCGTAGGAAGCGTTTTGCTCAAGGAAGTCGATAATGCGCCCGGCGATGTCCATGCCCGTGGCCGCCTCGATCCCCTCCAGGCCCGGCGAGGAGTTGACCTCCATGACCAGGGGGCCGCGGGCGGAGCGCACCATGTCGACGCCGCTAACGTTAAGGCCGACGGCGGCGGCGGCGCGCCGCGCGATCTGGCGCTCCTCGGCGCTGAGCTCGATCCACACCGCCGTGGCGCCGCGGTGGATGTTGGCGCGGAACTCGCCAGCACGTCCGATGCGCTTGATGGCCGCCACCACCTCGCCGCCAATGACGAAGGCGCGGATGTCGGTGCCGCTTGCCTCGCGCACGAACTCCTGCACCATGATGTTGACGTTGGCGGCGCTGAACGCCTCGATGATCGACTTGGCCGACGCTTCCGTCTCCGCCAAGATCACACCGACGCCTTGCGTGCCCTCCAGCAGCTTGATGACGATGGGCACGCCGCCGACCTCCTTGATGACGTCCTCGGCCTTGCGCGGCCCATGCGCGAACGCCGTCACCGGCAGCCCGATGCCCTCGCGCGCAAGAATCTGCAAAGCGCGCAGCTTGTCGCGCGAGCGGCCGATGGCGACGCTCTCGTTCAAGGGATAGACGCCCTGCATCTCGAACTGGCGCAGGACGGCAAGGCCGTAATGGGTGATGGAGGCGCCGATGCGGGGAATGACGGCGTCGTAGATCGGCAGCCGGCGCCCGTTGTAGCGCAGCACCGGCTGGTTCGAGGTGATGTTCATGTGCACGTGCAGCGTGTTGACCACGTCGATGGAGTGACCGCGCGCGCGGGCCGCCTCGCACAGCCGCACGTGCGAGTAGAGGCCGGGATGGCGGGCGAGCATGACGAAACGCATGGGCATCCCTGAAGCGAGACCGCAGGGCGATGGCCGCCGATCGTGAGCCCTTGAGGCACGCTCCCAGACATTAGAGCGGGCGAGGCCCTAACCGGCGGTGAACCCGATCATCAAGTGCATTCCCGGCAATTGAGCACAAAGTGAGGCTATCCCGGGCGGCGCGGCGCATTATCCCGCGCTTGGCGCGCACGCCTGCAACAGCTCAGGCGCGCCGGGGCAGGTCCGGGCCGACGAGCAATCGCCCTTCAAGCTGGGAATGGGAGACCGCGGCCGGCTGTGCCTCGTCCTCCGGGTCGATGGAGGCGTAAAGCAGGCACGCCGCCCCGGCGACCGAAACGGCGAGAATGAAAATGCCGAGAAGCGTGCGCCTGAGGGCCCAGCCGAGCGTGGGCGCTCTGAGCGCGACAACGTCATCTGCCTCAACGCGCGAAGGCGCCGTGGTCATGGTCATTACCGTTTACACTCTCTGAGCGCTGGATGTTGTGGCTGTTTCCCCCGCCGGCCGCTTGGCGCAGCCAGCTACTCCATCCATGAAAGAGCCCGCGCTCCGGGTCAAGAGTTGTGGTTAACGAAGCTGTTTTACTTGGCCGTTGCGTGTTGGCCGCGCCACGGTGCCACCGCCAAGCCGCTGCGTGGATCCGTAACACACTGATATTCAAGAGGTGATTAAAGGAGCGGGCGCGCTTTGCGCGCCATCTCGTGCGTCGCCTGCAGGTCGACCTTGCCGGAGGCGAGAACCGGGATCGACGGCACCACCAGCAGCGCCTTTGGCACCCAAAGCTCGGGGAAGCCCTCCTTGCGGGCATGCGCGAGGAGTGCGTCCTTGCTGGCCTCGGGCCTGTCGGTGACGAGCACGAGCTGCTCGCCCTTGCGCGCGTCCGGCAGGCTCAGCGCCACGTGCTGAGCATCCGGCCACAAACCGGCGGCGATGCTCTCGACGGCGGCGAGCGACACCATCTCGCCGCCGAGCTTGGCAAAGCGCTTGGCCCGGCCGCGAATGGTCACGTAGCCGCCGTCGATGGTGACGATGTCGCCGGTGTCGTGCCAGCCCTCCTGCGGCGGCACCAGCACGCCGGGCTGGTCGGCGAGAAGGTAGCCCGCCATGACGTTGGGCCCGCGCACGAAAAGACGCTGGCCTTCGGAGAGTCCCGGCACCGGCTCGAGCCGTGCCTCGACACCGGGCATCAGGCGTCCGACGGTGCCGGTGCGATTGGCGGTTGGCTGGTTGACCGCGAGTATCGGCGCGGTCTCGGTCACGCCGTAGCCTTCGAGCAGCACGGTCTTGGCATGCTCCACGAGCTTGCGTGTCTGCTCCTTCACTCTCTCGGCGCCGCAGACGACGTATTTCAGACTGTCGAGCTGGCCCGGCTCGGCCGCGCGCGCATAGCCGGCGACGAAGGTATCGGTGGCGACCATGAACGTCGCCTTCGCCTTCTCGATGCACTTCGGGATCTGGCGATAGTGTAACGGGCTCGGATAGAGCTTACACTTCACGCCGCCGATCACCGGCACCAAGGTGCCCGCCGTCAGCCCGAACGAATGGAACATCGGCAGCGGATTGAACAGGATCTCACCGGGCACAAGCACATCGCTGAGATGGGCGAGCGCCTGGAGGACGTTGGCCATCAGGTTGGCGTTGGTGAGGACGACGCCCTTGGGCGCGCCTTCGGTGCCGGACGTGAACAGCACCACCGCGGGCTGATCGGCCTCCTGCGGCGCGCTGGCGTAGAGAAGCGCAGCGAGTGCCGCTCGCACCGCGCCTCGGACCTTATCGCTGAGACGAAGGCTCGCGCGCACGTCCTCCAGCGCCACGATGCGCACCTTGCTGCCGGGCTCCCACTCGGTTTCAGCCAGCGCGTCGGCGAGATCTTCGAGCTTTGCCGCCGTGAGGAAGCGGCGTGAGGTGAGGACGGTGCGGATGCGGCCGGTGCGCAGCGCGGAGGTGATCTGCTTCTTGCCCGCGGTGAAATTGAGAATGGCGGCGACGCGGCCGAAGGCGTTGAGGCCGAAGAGTGTCACCAACAGCCCGGCTGAGTTGGGCAAGAGCAGCGCGACCGTCTCTCCCTTGCGGGTCTCGCGCGCGAGGCGCCCACCGAGCACCAGGCTGGCCAGCACCAGCTTGCGATAGCTCAGCGCCGTGCCGTCGGCGTCCTCGATGATGATCTTTGCCCCGCCGTAGCGGCGCCCGGCCGCCAGGAGGCCGGAAAAAAGCGTGGTCTGCGCCTGGTCGGGGTGGAAGGACTGGGCCATCGCGCGCCTGCCAAAAAGGCAGCGCAAGGCCGCCGTCGACATGCCTCCGACCTTGACGGCTCGGCGGTCAAAGCGCAATCGCCGGTAGAGCACGCGCTTAAGGACGATCCGGCGGGCTCAAGGGGTTGTGCGCTGCAACAATATTTGCTGCATAAGTAGGCAGTCTTGGTGCGCTGCACAATTCGCCGCTCTGGCGACGTGTCGCAGGCTCCTGCCAAAAGCGCAGTATTGACGGGCGGCTACTAGGCCTCGCGGGCATTTATATTACAAGATCCTATTGAATGGGAATTGGGCACGAGTTGCACATGATTGAAACTTGAGCAACCCCCGATTCGGTACTACGCTTTCAAGCAACAAAACAAGAAAACGCGAGGACCCGACCAAGGTGGAACCGACCCTCTTCGAGGGTTAATCCGGCGGAACCTTGGAGGTGTCCGATGATCGAAGTCGTTGCCCTGGTTTGCTCCATGCAGGCCCCGTTGCGGTGCAAGGACGTCAACCTCATCTTTGCTGGCGAGAGCGTCACGCCATTCCAGTGCTTCCACTATGGCCAAATGGAATTGGCGAAATGGACGGTGGAGCATCCGGGCTGGAAGATTGTCCACGGCTTCAAGTGTGGGCGCGCGGGGCGCTACGCCAAGATCTGACCGAGATGGGGGTCTCGGGATGGGGGTCTCGGGGGGCTCGGCACGGCGCGCAGCCGGCCGAGCGATGGTCGCAGCACAAATCCGCTGAACTTTCCCTGGCAAGCCGCCGATTGAGCTCATGAAGCGCGCTCGCGTGGCGCGCGAAGAGGCGGATCTCCCGCGTCCCCGTGCGCTTTGCGGTTGACTTGGCCGCTGCCATTGCCTCCCTAGGGCGAGCTTGAAGGCTCGTACCGGACCGGGAGGGAATCAATGCCGGAGACTGCCGCGCCACCTAAGTTCGCCACCCTTGCCGTGCACGCGGGTGCTGCGCCCGATCCTTCAACCGGTGCGCGCGTCACACCCATCTACCAGACGACCTCCTACGTCTTTAACGACGCCGACCACGCCGCGGCTCTGTTTGGGCTGGAGGCGTTCGGCAACATCTACACCCGCATCACCAATCCGACCGAGGCCGTGCTGGAGGGGCGCCTCGCCGCGCTCGAGGGCGGCACCGCGGCGCTGGCGGTGGCCTCAGGCCACGCCGCGCAGTTCCTGGCCTTCCACACGCTTTTGGAGCCCGGCGACGAGTTCATCGCCGGCCGCCAGCTCTACGGCGGCTCCATCAACCAGTTCAATCACTCCTTCAAGAAGTTCGATTGGAACGTGGTCTGGGCCGACGCCACCGACCCCGCCTCCTTCGAGAAGGCGATTAGCCCCAAGACGCGCGCCATCTTCTGCGAGTCGATCGCCAATCCGGGCGGCATCGTCATCGACCTGCCGGCGATCGCGGCGGTCGCCAAGAAGGCGGGCGTGCCCTTCATCGTCGACAACACGCTGGCGACGCCCTACCTGTGCCAGCCCAAGGAGCACGGCGCCGACATCGTCGTGCACTCGCTCACCAAGTTCATCGGCGGCCACGGCAACTCGATCGGCGGCGTGCTGGTCGATTGCGGCACCTATGACTGGCTCAATGCCAAGCACCGCTACAAGACGCTGGTCGAGCCCAACGAGTCCTACGGCGGCATGAAGCTCGCCGAGACGTTCGGCAACTTCGCCTTTGCGATTGCCGCGCGCGTGATGGGCCTGCGCGACATCGGCCCGGCGATCGCGCCGATGAATGCGTTTCTGATCCTGACCGGCTCGGAGACGCTGCCCCTGCGCATGGCGCGCCACTGCGAGAACGCGCTTGCCGTGGCGATGTGGCTGGAGAAGCACCCCAAGGTCGCCTGGGTCTCCTACGCGGGTCTGCCCTCGAGCCCCTATCACGCGCTGCAGAAGAAGATCGCGCCCAAGGGCGCCGGTGCGGTGCTGACCTTCGGTCTGAAGGGCGGCTATGATGCGGGCGTCAAGCTCGTCTCGTCGCTGAAGCTCTTCTCGCATCTGGCCAACATCGGCGATACGCGCAGCTTGGTCATTCACCCCGCCTCCACGACGCACCGGCAGCTCACCGATGAGCAGCGCATCGCCGCGGGTGCCGGCCCGGACGTGGTGCGCCTGTCGGTCGGCATCGAGGACAAGGACGACATCATCGCCGACCTGGAGCAGGGCCTGGCACAGGTGGCGTGAGGCGTGAGCGGGTCTTAAGTCCCGCGATCGCCTGGGCGCAACAGCCTGGCGATTTGGGCTTAGTCCGTGCCGTCATCTCGGTTGAGCACGGGCGCCGTCGGCTTGTCGACGCGGTAGAGGACGTAGCGCGCAATTTCGCGGCCGTTTCTGCGTCGGCTGACCTCGCCGATCTTTTTCACCTCGGCAAAACGCTCACGCAGCCTGCTTGAGAGGTCGCGACGCGCGTTCGCCACATAGAGACCGGGTTGGGACAACACAGCGGCCGGCGGCTTCTGGAAGGAAATCCAGCGAAGGCGCTCGTTGAACTGAAGGACCGGAATGCGCGACGACGAATAGTAGGCCAGCTCGCCCGTCAACCTGTACCGCGACGTCAGTATGTAGGCCGCCTTCTCTCGCCGCGCCACGTCTTCGACTTGATGCGCAAGCTCGGACCATCCTGCCATCAACGCGGTAGGATCCTTCGCTGCATTGAGTGGAAATGGGGCGGCCGCGGCTTGCAGGTAGACGATCGCCGCAATGGCGACGCCGATGGGCACCGCAAGGCGGTGCGAGGCAGCCATGGCCCCCTGCAGACGCTTCGGAAATCGCCAGATTTGGAAGGCGGCCTCCGAGCCGAGCACGGCGAACACCGGATAGGCGGGAGCGGGCCAGTTGCCGTGCACCCGCGCGTGCAGGCTATGGAAAAGGAAATACGCCATCATGGGGCTGATGAGCGAAACCAGGAGCATCCTGGCGTCGGCGTCGGGATCGTTGCGCCGGCCAAAGGCGAGCCAGACGCCGCCGCCGGCAAGCGCAAAAACGAAGGGTGTGAGAAGGCCGATCTGCGAGGCCGCAAATTCACCGACGTAGCGCAGTGCCAGGCCGTCCGCTTTGGCACGGCCGAACTGCTTTGCGAACGAGGCCCAGTGATGCTGATAGTTCCATGCGATCACGGGAGAGAAGATGGCAATGGCCAAGATCCCTGCCACATAGGGTGCCGGGTGACGCCACCAGACGCGCAAGCGAGGAACGAGGATCATGGCGCAGGGAACGCCTGCCCCGAGCAGCAGGGTCGTATATTTGGATTGGAGGGCCAAGCCCATGGCGACGCCGACCAACACCCACCAGCCGCTGCCGCCTCCACCATAAATGCGCACGAGCGCGTAGAGCGCGATCCCCCAGAAGAACAGCAAGGGGGTATCGGGGGTGATGATGATCGCGCCCGCGGAAATGAGCAACATCGAGCAATAGAGCAGCGCCGCAAAGGCTGCCTTGCGGCGGTCGCCGAACAAGCGCTGCGAGATGACGTAGACAAACCCGGCGCCGGCCGTGGCGGCGACAGCTCCCAAGGCACGCACGCCGAACTCGCTGTCACCGAACAATAGTGTCGAGAGACGGATCCAAAGCGCCACCATGGGAGGATGGTCGAGGTAGCACCAGGCCAGATGCTTGGCCCACAGCGCGTAATAGGCCTCGTCGAACATCAGCTCGAGATGGCCGGCGAGCCAAAGCCGCACGCAAAGCAAGAGGGCGGATAGCCATATGACCGTCGTCGTCGAGTCGAGCTCCAGCTCGTAATGGCGGACGGTCACCGCCGTTTCCAAACGAAAGTGGAGGAGCCGACATAGTTCCAGACGGCGCCGACGACAGAGCCGGCGAGCCCCGCCATCCACCAGACGGGACGGCTCGCATAGAGCCACGATGAAACGCCGACATTGCTCAGAGCGCCGGTCGAGCACACGGCATAGAAGCTCAACAGCGCCCCGATCATGCGCACCCCGGAGACGCGCTGATCTCGGTACGTCAGCATGTTGTTGAGGGAGAAGTTGCTCGTCATTGCTACGAGGGTCGCGACCGCTTGCGCCATCGGGAACGACAATCCGAGCGCCAGCCCCTGCCAGAGGCTGACGAGCTGAACCGCAACGCCTGAAAGCCCGACGAGCATGAAGCTGAAGAAGCGCAGCGGCACGGCATTGCCCGTTGCCTTCGCCAGCAGAAGCCCGATGAAATCGATGCCATTGCGCAGATCAAGCTTGCTCTTGCCGAACAAGCGGGGGCGGAAGCCATAAGGCAGTTCTGCAATTCGCAACCTGCCTTTACCCGCGACAAGAATATCGAACAGGATCTTGAAGCCTTCGCTGGAAAGCCTGGGCGCCAACTCGTCAAAAAGGTCACGTCGCATCACGAAGAAACCACTCATTGGGTCTTTGATCTCGACGCCGGTCAGACGCCTGCTCCAAGTCGTCGCCGTTCGGCTTATGCGCCGGCGAATGGCCGAGAAGGAAGCTGCATGGCCACCATCGGTGTAGCGGCTCCCCACGACCAGATCGGCTCGATCGTCAACGAGCGTTTTCAGCATGGGTAGCAGCAGGCTCTCATCGTGCTGGAGGTCGGCGTCCATGACGGCGACAAAGCGAGCCTGGCTCGAGAGGGCTCCTTCGAGGCAGGCGCCCGAGAGGCCTCGTCGCCCGATGCGGTGGATGCAGCGTATGCGGGCGTCCCTGCGGCCGAGCCTCTTTGCAATTGCAGCGGTGCCGTCGGGCGAGTCATCGTCGACAAACACCAGCTCCCAAGCGATGCCTTCCAGCGTGCTCGCAACCTTTGTTGCGAGCACAGGCACGTTGGCCGCTTCATTGAACGTCGGAACGATGATCGTCAGAAGAGGAGCCGCAGCAACTTTGCTTGCGGCTGTGCGCCTGCTTGAGGCGGCCACGGCTTGCTGAGCGCTGGACGCGGACAAGTGTTCCACCCGTTTGCGGCCGTCGGGAGTCCTCGCTCGCGCTGCTGCTGGCAGATCCGTTTCGGGATCGTCGCGTCCAGCAAGGGGCACAGAGACCGCGGCCAAGGCCCGGTCAGCGGCTAGGCGTGGCGGCGAGTCGAACAACGCGTGAGAGTTCCCCGATCGCACATTGATGTGCCGGGGGACGTTGCAATTCCAATCTTACGCGATGCTTACAGCCCCAAACGCGCCGCAAAGAGGTAAACCGCAATGCACTGGGGATTTGGTGTCCGGCGCGTCTGCGTGTCGCGGCCTGTCAACGGCGGAAGCCAATGGCAGGTTGGCAGCAGCGCACGGAGCGAGAGCTTGAGCGAGTCGGCCGACCGCCGGATGGCTTCATCAGTTCACGAGGCAAGCGCTCCTCTACCAGGAGCGCCTGTTCAGTTGGACTAGCGGCAGTCCCACACGCCATGCGGCTGGATAGTCGAGCTCGCGCACACGGCGTTGAGGGGGTACGCATATGCATTCGCTGCCAGAGCGAGGGTAGCGAGGATTGCAAAGATGGTGGTCTTCATTGGGGACCTCCATTGCGTCGTCTATGTGCCCGTCCGTCTTTCCCGCTTTGCCTACCTGGTGAAATTCTACCGAGCTACAGCTCGACGTACGCCTCAAGATTTGTTGCCGCTGCGAAATAGAGAGGAGACATAAGCTCGCATCTCTCAGCCCCATCGCGAGCAGCTGTGGCAGCAAGTTTGATCTTGCTTTCGCATCAGTTTTTACACTCATGCGGCGCGCTGATTTCCGTGCAAAGTTGCTGCAAATTGCACCTGGTGCGAACGGAGGCGAAAAGATGATGATCCGATCGATGCCTGTCTCGCAGGTGGCGGACGTGACCCGCAGCGTCGCGTTCTACTGCGACAAGCTCGGCTTCTTCTCGCATGGTCCGTGGGGCGAGGGGCCGGAGTTCTGCATCGTGCCGCGTGGCAAGGTGACGTTCGCGCTCGACCGCACACGCAAGGAAGGCAGTCCCGTCCCCCTCAATCAGTACTGGGCGGTCTATGTTTACGTCAATGATGCCGACAAGCTCTGCGCAGAGTTCCGCGACAAGGGGGTCGAGATCGTGCGCGGGCCCGAAAATATGGAGTATGGGCTGCGTGACTTCGACGTGCGCGATCCCGATGGGCATCTTATCGCTTTCGGCCACGATCTGACGCCGGCCAAGCTAGGCTCCGGGCTTGTGGCCCGCGAAAGTTGATGCTCCCTACCTGCCTGGAAGAGGCGCGCTCCTATTTGGGCGCTTCGCTGGAAGCGGGCAGGCATCCGGAGAAGCGCTCAGCCGCGGTCTCGGGCAAGATGCCGATAACGGCGCCCGGCGCGGAGAACGCCTGCAAGGCTTTGACGCGGGGTTCCGGCAGGGCGATGCAGCCCGACGTCTTGGTGTCGGGGGTCTTCCAGACATGGATGAAGATGCATGAGCCGCGTTTGCTCTGGCGCTCGCTCGGGTAGGCGACGAAGAGCCCGTTGCGGAAGAGCGACGTGTCGCGCATGTTGTCGGCCTTCGTGCCCGGCGCGAGCTCAGAGCGCGTGGTGATCGTATTGTAGAGCGGCGAGGCGGGGTCCTCGACGCACACCGTCTTGCCCTTCTCCACCTTTATGTGGCCGCGCAGCTTTCTTGCCGTGAAGCCGAAGCTCGGCCCCAGCTTGAAGAAGCCGGCCGGCGTGCGCTTGTCCCCTTCGACCTTCTCGGGCTCGCCCTCGCGCTTGTAGCGCAAGAATGTGAAGCCCCAAGCGAGGCCCATCTTGCCGACCATGACGGGCTCGCCTGTGCTGAGCGGGCGCCAGGGAGTCTGCGTAGAGCTGCGCTCAAAGAGCTGCAGGCGCGCCTTCGAGCTCGTCATGTCGGGCGTCGTGAGCAGGACGAGACGCAGCGCCTCGTCGAGCGGCGGCGGGCAGCTTTGTCCGAGCGCGGGGGCCGCGGCGGTTGCGGTGGCGGCAAGCACGAGCTTCCTCAGCCTCGACATCGCGGGCATCCTTTGCCGGTGGGAGCGATGGCGGCAAGGTGTAGCACGACGGCCTCCGTGCGCCGACGGGGTGGCCGTCATACGAATCCCCCCTTAGACTGACAGCGTTACCCACCCCCGGCAGGACGCAGGATGAATCTTACCGCTAATCTTACCGCGCTCTATCAAAACTTCACCGACCTGCTCAATCAGGTGATGGCCTGGGCCACGGCGGCGGTGCCCAGCATCCTGTCGGCAATCTTGATCCTCGGCGTCGGCTGGTGGCTGTCGGGCGTGGCCTCGCGCGCCATCGCCCACCTGGTCGAGTCGCAGCCTTACGTCGATCCCACGCTCAGGGGCGTGTTGAAGCGGATCGTGCGCTGGGGGCTGTTGGTGCTGGTGTTCGTCGCCGCGCTCAACCAGCTCGGCGTCGCATCGACGAGCATGCTGGCGGCACTGGGCGCCATCGGCCTGGCGCTCGGCCTCGCCCTGCAGGGCACGCTCGCCAACATCGCGGCCGGAATCATGCTTCTGTGGCTGCGCCCGTTCCGGGTCGGCGACTATATCGACGCCGGCGGCACGGCCGGCACCGTCAACGAGGTCGGGCTGTTTGCCTCGCATATGACCACGTTCGAAGGGGTGTGCATGTTCGTCCCCAACTCCGACCTGTGGGGCACCAAGATCACCAACTACTCGCGCTCGTCCCCGCGCATGGTGCGCGAGACGTTCGGCATTGCCTATGAGGACGACATTGCCAAAGCGCGCAAGGTGCTGCTGAAGATGGCCGCCGCGAACAAGAACGTGCTTGGCGACCCAGAGCCGGCGGTCTACGTCAACGAGCTCGGCGACAACGCCGTCGCGCTCGAGCTGCGCGCCTGGACGCTCGGCCCCAACTGGGTGCAGACGCGCTTCGATCTGATCGAGGGCGGCAAGCTGGCGCTCGACGCGGCCGGCATCAGCATTCCCTTCCCGCAGCGCGACATCCACATCAAGGATGGGCTTATCACCGAGCCGGCCGAGTCGCATAAGTCGAAAAAGCGCAAGTCCGCCGCCTAGCCAACGCGACCCGACGGAGGAGCCCCCCGTTGCGCCGCGCGCACGCGGGCATGCCAAGCCTTGGTGAAGCCGATGACGTACCAAACCACCACCAGCGCGGTGAACCAGCGAATGCCTTCTTCGGTGATCGTCGACGTCCAGGCCGTGCGGCTCGGCAGGCACGCCTCGGCAGGAATGTGCAGATACGCCGCGAGGAACTTGAAGGCGCCCTTGGCCATGGCGTCCCAAACGAAGAGCGCGGTGTCGCGCTCGCTGAGCTTGTCGCAGCCGCTCTCGAACACCGGCGCGCCGAAGACGAGCACCAACATCTGCACCATGGCGTCGAAGGTGAGGTAGGAGATGAAGAGGATGCCGGTCAGCACGAATATGTGCCAGGCGAAATTGGCGACGAGACTGGAATAGGGGAATGTGAACAGGCTCCAGCGGCGCACGCGTGCCGTCGCCAGAAAGGCGACGATGCCCAAAGCGCAGATGAAGCCGAAGGCGCTGGAGACGGTGACGCTTTGGATGGGGTCGGTGTTCAGCGTCGTGCCGATCATGCCGACCCACATGATGATGAAGAGCACGATGAAGGGCCAAAGACTGTCCTTGCCCTTGGTGTCGGCGCTCGGATCGCTGCCCATCGCTCAGTCCCCCTTGCCCCCGGCCCGGAGACGATAGCAGAGACGCCCGCCTTGGTGGACTGCCATCGGGCGGCAGCGCGACCTACGTCCGCCGCTCGTCCCAGACCTTGTGCGTCAGATCGAGGCGGCGTTGACCCGCTTGGAGAGCTCGTCTGCGCTTTCCTTGCGCTCGCTGTAGCGGTCCACAAGGTAGGGCGCCCGGTCGCGCAGCAGCAGCGTGAACTTGACGAGCTCCTCCGTCACGTCCACGACCCGGTCATAGAAGGCGGACGGCTTCATGCGGCCTTCGTCGTCGAACTGCTG
>Ga0307442_1000910_pt1 | contig 14563 bp, 12 predicted proteins | sample SalMarWE160430MG_FD_202143 | JGI IMG/M metagenome (GOLD analysis project Ga0307442, IMG submission 202143) | Salt marsh sediment microbial communities from the Plum Island Ecosystem LTER, Massachusetts, United States - WE1604-30 | ecosystem: Environmental > Aquatic > Marine > Intertidal zone >...
CGTGATGTGATCAATAACATCGGTAAATCCGTTGCGGCGCTTCAAGACGCAATAGCAAACCACGAGTCCGAAGCCGCCGCCGCCCAACAGGCACTGGCGCTGTCGAAACAAGAAAAGACGGCGTTAGTCGCCGCCGCGCAACAGGCACTGGCGCTGTCAAAACAGGAAAATGCGACGTTGCGCATGCAACTCGAAAAAACGAAAAAAGACTCCGCCACATCGCTGAAGCACTCACTCAGCGTCGAAGTCGCATTCAATGATAGAGAGGTAGCGATAGCCTCAGCGCGCGAAACGATTGAATTTCTTAGGCGCGACGTCGCCGCCAAGACGATGGAAGCAAGCAGCTTGAGGGCGACGATCAAAGAAGAAAATCGGCGGCATAGCAACGAGCTTAATCGGCAAGAAGCGCATTTCAAGATTCAGATCAAAAAGCTCGAAGCCATGGTTGCAGAACGCGACATGCGACTCGAAGAACTCGACAAGACGCATTCTAAGCTCGTCGAGCGGTGTAATGGCCTTGCCAAAACCGTGAATGCCCTTGAAAGCACAAAGCAAAGCGCAGGAGAGAAGACCAAATATCAAAATGATCGCGTCGAGCGGCTTGAAACGCTACTGAGGGTCGAGCGCGAAGCCGCAGAGATCAAGATAAAAGATTTGACCGGGGAGCTTCAGCGCGAGCGCTTGGCGCGCTCTGCCGCGGAAACCAGGTCAGTAATGGCACAAAACGATATCGTCCCGCTCTCGCCAAAACTTGCAGCACGCCGGTCTCAGGCCAACGATTACGAACACGACACCTCGATGTCAAAAAATAATGCGGCCTAATCAGTTTGATCGCTGCGACGAGTGACGACGCCGCCAGTCAGGGATATCTTGGTTCATGACCTAACCAAGGCGCCGTAGTCGGTGACGGCACGCGTATGCGGCCTCGCGCACGATCAAATAGCTCAACTTGAACTGACCCCTTGCCTCGCATGTCGATTTGGCCCAAATCCATGGCGCGCGCAGGACACCCATAATTTTCGCGGGGCTTAAAGGACCGTGATCCGCCTCGGCATCGTCGGCAGCAATTACGGACGCAGCGTACAGTTGCCGGCGTTGCGCGCCGATCCGCGCTGCGAGGTGATCGCGCTCGCCGGCAGCGAGCAGGCGCGCACCGCCGAGCGCGCCCGTGCCGTCAACGTGCGACAAGCCTATGGCGACTGGCGTGCGCTGGTCGAAGACAAGGACGTCGATGCCGTGGCCATTGCCACCCCGCCGGCCTTGCAGGCGCAGATCGCGCTCGCCGCGCTCAAGCTCGGCAAACCGGTGTTCGCCGAAAAGCCGATGGCGAGCACACTCGCCGACGCCCGTGCCATGCTGCGCGCGGCCGAGACGAGCGGCCGGCCGACGATGATCGATTTCAACTTCCACCAGGTCATGAGCTGGCAGCGCGCCAAGCGCCTGCTCGACGACGGCGCCATCGGGCGCTTGCGCCACGTCGCGGTGCATTGGCACACCGAGAACCGTGCCATCCAGATGCGCATGCGCAACTGGAAAACGACGGGCGACGACGGCGGCGGCGTGCTGGGGAATTTCATTTCCCATTGTTTCCATTATCTCGAATGGTTCTGCGGTCCGGTGGCGCGGCTTAACGCGCGGATCGCCGGGCTGCCGGGCGACGAGAGCCTGCAAACTACGGTGGCGATGGCGATCGAGTTCGAGCGCGGGCAACTGGCGAGCCTGTCGATGAGCTGCGCGTCCTTCCTCGGTTCCGGCCACCGCATTGAATTCTACGGCGAAGACGGCACGCTGATGCTCGTCAACACCAGCGCCGATTACATGCGCGGTTTTGAACTATGGCATGGACGGCGGCCGGTGGCGGCGCTCGAACGCATAGCCGTCGAGGACCCGGTGGACGCACTGTTTGACGACGGCCGCATTGCGCCGGTGTCGCGTCTGGCCAAGGTCTTTCTCGATGCCATCGAAAGCGGCGGCAGCGCGCAGCCGGACTTCGCGGCAGGTTTCCGCGTCCAGCAGTTGATCGACGCCGCCCAGCGTTCGCACCGGCTAGGTGAGATGATCGAGGTCGCGCCCGGCGACGCCGCCAAGGAGAAGCGGGCGTGAGCCACTCACGCCGCTCAGGCTATTCCGCCCTCATCCTGAGGAGCCCGCCGAAGCGTAGCGAAGGCGGGCGTCTCGAAGGATGGGGCAGCCCTATGGTTCGAGACGCGTCGCATCGCAGCCAAGTGTACGCAGGCTGCGCCTGCTATGGCGACGCTCCTCACCATGAGGGCCGAGGAAAGCCGGCGGATTTATCCAGAATGGAGAACATTCCGTGAGCGCACGCATCCTCGTGACCGGGGGCAGCGGCTTCATCGGCTCGGGCCTGGTGAAGGCGCTGGTCGCAGCGGGACATTCAGTTCGCGTGCTCGACGACAATTCGCGCGGCAGCCCGCGCCGCCTGAAAGAAGTCGAAAAAGAAATTGAATTCATCGCCGGCGATATCCGCGACGCCGAAACGGTGGTGAACGCGGCGCAAGGCATGGACGAGGTGCACCACCTCGCCTTCGTCAACGGCACCGAGTTCTTCTACACGATGCCCGAACTGGTGCTCGATGTCGGCGTGCGCGGCATGCTCAACGTGATCGACGCCTGCCGCAAAGCCAAGGTCGGCACGCTCATTCTCGCGTCCAGCTCCGAGGTCTATCAGACGCCGCCGCAGATCCCGACCGCCGAAGATGTAGCCCTGACCGTCCCCGATCCGCTCAACCCGCGCTATTCCTACGGCGCCGGCAAGCTGATTAGCGAGGTACTGGCGATCAATTTCGGCCGCAAGTTCTTCGAGCGCGTGCTGATCTTCCGACCGCACAATGTCTACGGCCCCGACATGGGCTGGGAGCACGTCATACCGCAATTCGCCTTGCGCCTGCGCGGACTGGTGCAAGCGCAGCCGACCGGCCCCTTGCGCTTCGACATCCAGGGCTCAGGCGCCGAGACACGCAGCTTCTGCTTCATCGACGACCTGGTGGCCGGCGTCATGGTGATGCGCGCGAAGGGCGAACATCTCGGCATCTATCACGTCGGCACCATGGAAGAAGTGGCGATCGCCGATTTGGCCAAGCGCGTGGCGCGTGCGGCCGGGCGCGAGATCGCGCTTGTGCCCGGGCCGCCGGCCAAGGGCGGCACGGAGCGGCGCTGCCCCAACATTTCGAAACTCGCCAAGCTCGGCTATCAGCCGCGCGTGCCGCTCGACCAAGGCCTCAATACCACGCTCGACTGGTATTGGAAAAACGCCGCATTGGCGCCGAAAGCTTAGCTGCGAGCGCTGAATCTCCTTTGATGGGGGCAAAGCGGCCATCGCGCGGACTTGCCGTCATGTCCGCTTTTGATCCAAGACGGACAATTTTTTTCCTCACTTTTGCGATCGCTCGATTATCGATCTGATCGTTTCGAAAGCTTTCGACTCCGGATCAATCAGCTCAAAATGGCCAGCGGCGGCAATCGTGATCTCCTGCACTGAATCTCCGGCCGAAGCCGCGCTCGCGGCATAAGCGCGGCCAATCGCAGCCGGCACGATTGGATCGAGCGCGCCCGAAATGATTGCCTGCGGCACGCCGATGGGAAGGAGCGTGGCAGGGGACGTGTCCGAAAAAATGTCCCAGGACCCACGCATCGCGGCGCCGACAAGCGCGTCAACCGTTCGTGGTTCGCCGCAAGCACCCGGCCCGTGCAGACGATACGCGCCGAGGTCGCCGATGCCAGCAAGGCTGATCGCCCGTTTAATCGCAAGAGGATTTTCCCGATAGAGCGGGCTGGTCTTTGGCAACCGCGGACGCGCGGCGACCCACAATGCCAGATGGCCACCTGCGGAATGGCCCACCACCACAACATCGCCGAGATCCAACGGGTAGCTAGTTGCAAGCTTGCGCAGCCAATCGATCGCACTGGCGATGTCCTCGAAACTGCCAGGATAGCCACCGCCGGGCTCACCGAGACGCCGGTATTCGACGTTCCAGACAGCGATGTCGTGTTGGCGAAGATCTTCGGCGGCATAGGCCATTAGCTCCAGGCCGGGTAAATCCGCGCGCCAGCATCCGCCGTGAATCAATACCGCCACCGGATAGGGACCAGAGCCTGAAGGCAGCCAGAAATCTCCAAACTGGCTGGGGCTGGCTCCATAATGAATGCGCTTGGTCGCGACCGGCCGCTTGCGCGAGAGCAAATCCGTATAAGAAATTTGACCGGCCATTGCCGTCGTGAATACCGGCGCGAGCGTCAGTATTGCGCTGACGACGAGGGTCATGACTATCGAATGAGTGCGAGGACCACTCATTGTCGCGCGGCATGATAATCTCGCGCGATCACCCGGCAGGCCACACACGGCGCCGATTTTTTGCGTCGTCTGTATGAGAGCGAAGGTCATTGACTTTTAACCTCGCGTTTAGTTGCGCGACACTATGCCTGCTGGAAATGCGAACAATGAAATACTATAATTGCCAAGATAAGAGCGATGGTCGTAGACTATGACGCTCGCGTTTAGCTGCGCTGGCTGTGCAAACACTGGTCATCGTCCATGCTGCAAGTGCTGAGCATATTAAGCATAGTGATTGCAGTTGGCTGTCTAATATATCTCCTCACGGAGAGCCTAAGGAACTGGTTATCGGGGCGGCGCCAGATAAGGCAAGTCAAAAAGGAAAATAAGAAACTCGAAAAGATTCGCCGCATCGATGAGAAACGCCAGAGATCGCTGCCAAACGTCGATGCAGCAGACGCCCGTCTGGAACGCGCTGAAGACGACGAAATTCTGCGCACCCTCGGGCGATTTGGATATGCGCTGCTGTTCATATGGGAAGCGTTTTTAATTTTGCCCGTCGCATGGGGCGAAATTTTCGGAGGCCCTGACTGGCCGCAGCCGTCATTTTTTCATTTGCTTCGCGTCACTGTCGGTTATCCATTAGTCGTGTTTTTGCTCTGGCGGTTGTTGCTTCGGATTCGACGACGCTTCGCCCGTTCGGCCTGACGCGGCGAAAAACGGCGGCGTCTTCGGCAGGATTAAGAAAGCCGCCAAGACTCGACGCAGACGAAAAATGCCGATGACGCGGAAGCATTTACATTGTATGTCCACGCCAAGCGGTTTTGCGTGTGGAGATTGATGCCTTGCGTCCGACCAAAATAGCGCGCGCCGCCGGCACGGCCGGCAGCGTTCCAGTCGAATGCTGCCAGGTCTGCGGCCACGCGCCGCTTACCGACGTGCTTTCGCTCGGCTACATGCCGCCGGTCAACCAGATGGTGCCGATCGGGACCGTGCCGCATCAGCAGCCGTGGTTCCCGACCAATCTCCTGCATTGCCGCAATTGCGAGCTGGTGCAGCTCGGCCTGGCGGTCGATCCCGCCATTATCTTCCCGCCCGAATATCCCTATACCAGCGGCACCACCAAATTGCTGCGCGACAATTTCGCCGACCTGCAGCGCGAGGCGACCGGCATGTTGGGCCTCGGCCAGGACGATCTGGTGGTCGATATCGGCTCCAACGACGGCACGCTGCTGTCGAATTTCAAAAGCGGCGGCCACCGCGTGCTCGGCATCGAGCCGACCGACGTCGGCGACATCGCCAACAAGCGCGGCATCCCGACGCTCAAGCGCTATTTCGGTCCCGAGGTGGCGCGCGAGGTCAAGCGCGAACACGGACCGGCGAGCGTCGTCACCGCCGCCAACTGCTTCGCCCATATCGAGGACGTGCATTCAATCGTCGACGGCATCGTCGAAATGCTAAAGGACGGCGGCGCCTTCATTTCCGAATCGCATTACCTCATCGGCCTGCTCGACACGCTGCAATACGACACGGTCTATCACGAGCACCTGCGCTATTACTCGGTGGCGAGCCTCAAGCATCTTCTGGAGATGCACGACCTAGAAGTGTTCCACGCGCGGCCGATCCCCAGCCACGGCGGCTCGATCCGCGTCTACGCGGCGCGCCACGGCACCCACACGGTGCAGGACAGCGTACGACACATGCTGGCAGCCGAGCCGCGCGGCGAGGCCTTGGTCAAGCGCTTGGCCATCTTTCGGCGCGACGTGGTGCTATCGAAGCTGCGTTTGCTGTCGATGCTGCGCGAGCTGAAGGAAAAGGGGCGGCGCGTTGCCGGCATCTCAGCGCCGTCGCGGGCGAGCACGCTGGTCAATTACGTCGGGCTCGACGAGGCGCTGATCGATTACGTCTGCGAAATTCCCGGCTCACTGAAGATCGGCAAATACATGCCGGGCACGCAGATCCCGGTGGTGGACGAGGCCAAGCTGTTTGAAGACCAGCCCAACTGCGCGGTGATCTTCTCCTGGCATATCGCGGATGAATTGGCGCCCAAGCTCAAGGCCAAGGGCTTCCGCGGGCAATTGATCACGCCGCTGCCGGTGCCGCGATTCCTGTGACGATGGACCAGGCCGTGGGCGCACAATCGCAGGACAAGGCGAAAGAGGTCGCCTTCTTCGACAGCTTCGCGGCGGCCGACGATTACGACGTGTTCCTGCCGCGGGCGAAGGCGCGCATCATGGATGCCTTCGCGCGGCTGAGCGCGTTGGCGCCGGGCGCGCGCGTGCTCGACGTCGGCTGCGGCTCCGGCACCTTCACCGGGCTGCTGGCCGAACGCGGCTATCGGGCCTGCGGCCTCGACATTTCGCCCAAGCTGGTGGCGCTGGCGCGGCGGAAATTTCCGGCCATCGACTTCCACGAGGGTGACGCCGAGAACCTGCCGTTCGACGCCGGCCAGTTCGACGGCGTGCTGCTAAGCGGGCTGGTACACCATTTCCCCGATCCGCGCCGCCTGGCTGCCGAGGTTTTCCGCGTGCTCAGGCCGGGCGGACGTTTCGTCGCCTTCGATCCCAACCGCATGAATCCGTTCATGTGGCTCTATCGCGACCAGGCGTCGCCGTTTTATAGTCCGCTCGGCGTCACCGAAAACGAACGGCCGATCCTGGCGTCAAGGACCGCCGAGGTTTTTCGCAATGCGGGTTTTCGCGTGCAAACCGACACTTTGGCCGGCCTGCCCTACCGCTACGTCGCTTCGCAGCGCACGCGGGCCATGCTGCCGGTCTATAATTTCATCGACAATGTCATATTCAACTTGGGCGTCATGAAGCCGTTCCGTCCTTTCGTGCTGATCAGCGGGGAAAAGCCGCGATGACCGTACGGCCCGACATCGCCGCCAGCGGCGCAGCCACCACGGTCGAGAACGCGGATGTCACCGTAGTCGGCGGCGCCGGTCATGTCGGCATTCCGCTGGTGCTGGCGCTGGCGGAAGCGGGCCTGCGGGTCAACGTCAACGATCTCAACCGGCAGAGCCTGGACACGCTTAAAAGCGGGCGGCTGCCGTTCATCGAGCGCGGCGCGCAAAGCGTGCTCGCAAAGGCGCTGGCCGCCAACCGGCTGGTATTCACCGATTCATCCGACAAGATTTCGGCCGGCGGCCCGGTCATCATCACGATCGGCACGCCGGTCGATGAATTCCTCAATCCGGTGCGGCAAGTGGTGCAGGACTGCATCGACGCCATTTTGCCGGCGCTCGCCGACGGCCAGCTCCTGGTGCTGCGCTCGACCGTGTTTCCCGGCACCACCGGCTGGCTGGCGTCCTATCTGCAAGCCAAGGGCCGCAAGCTGAAGGTGGCGTTCTGTCCCGAGCGCGTGGTGCAGGGCAACGGGCTGAAAGAGTTGCGCGAGATGCCGCAGATCGTATCCGGCTGCACGCCCGAGGCGGAACGCGAGGCTGCCACCCTGTTCGAGCGCATCACGCCGGAAGTGGTGACGCTGTCGCCGATCGAAGCCGAGTTCGCCAAGCTGTTCAGCAACGCCTATCGCTACATCGAGTTCGCCGCCACCAACGAGTTCTACTTGGTCGCCAAGTCGGCCGGCGTCGATTATCAGCGCGTTTTAGCGGCAATGAAGCACAATTATCCGCGCGCGCAGAGCATTCCGCGCCCGGGCTTCGCCGCCGGCCCCTGCCTGGTCAAGGACACCATGCAGCTCTCCGCCTTCGCGCGTAATCAGTTCGGCCTCGGCCACACCGCGCTGCTGATCAATGAGGGGCTGGTGTTGCACGTGGTCGACGATCTCAAGCGCCGCTTCGATCTGTCCAAGATGACGGTCGGCCTGCTCGGCATGGCGTTCAAGGCCGAAAGCGACGATACCCGCGCCTCGCTCAGCTACAAGTTCAAGAAGGTGTTGAACGGACAGGCGCGCGCGGTCCTGACCACCGACCCGTTCGTGACCACGGACCCGGAATTGGTGCCGCTCGACGAGATGATCGCCAACAGCGACATCTTGATCCTGTGCACGCCGCACGCCGCCTACGCGCAGGCCGATCTCAAGGGCAAGCGGGTGCTCGACGTCTGGGGTCATCTCGAAGGTGCCAACGTCATCCGATGACGCCCGCGCCGCCGCGCCTCGATATCATCATCCCGGTGTACAACGAGGGCGCCAATATCGTGCCGACGCTTGCTTCGATCGCACAGGCCGTGAAGACGCCGAACCGCGTGTTAATCTGTTACGACCGCGAGGACGACGACACGCTGCCGGCGATCACGAACAACCGCGACGCGTTCGGGGACTTGACGATCGAGTTCGTGCGCAACCGCGGCCGCGGCGCCCATGGCGCGGTGCTGACGGGATTTGCCGCGAGCACCGCGCCGTATCTGCTCGTGTTTCCGGCCGACGATAACTACAACGCCGGCATGCTCGATGCCCTGGTGGCCGAGGCGCAAACCGGCTGCGACCTGGTCTGCGCCAGCCGCTTCATGGCTGGTGGCGACATGACCGGCTGCCCGTGGCTGAAGGCGGTTCTGGTGCGGGCCGCCAATTTCACGCTCTATCATCTAGCGCGGCTACCGACCCACGACGCCAGCAATGGCTTCCGCCTATTCTCGCGGCGCGCAATCAGCCAAATCGAGATCGAATCGACGCGCGGCTTCTGCTACAGCATCGAACTGCTCGTGAAATGCCATCGGCTCGGCTGGCGCATCGGCGAGGTGCCGGCGCAGTGGTTCCAGCGCGCGCACGGCGCGAGCCGCTTCCAGGTGCTAAAGTGGCTGCCGGACTACTTGCGCTGGTACCGTTATGCCTTCGCCACGACCTATCTCAGGCGGAAGGCGGAGACCGTACCGCGCAAACGCGCGGCGTGACACCGGAGAACGAACAGGATGGCCGGGGATTGGCCGAAGATCAAAGCCCGCCGCACCACCACCGTGTCGCCGTGGATGGCGATCATCGAGCGCGAGGTCGAGTTCGCGCAAGACGCCAGTCCCGAGCTCTATCACGCGGTCGGCCAGCAAGATTACATCGCCATCGTGGCGTTGACGCCGGACGGGCGGGTTCCGATCGTGCGGCAATACCGTCCCGCACTCGAGCGCTTCACCTGGGAATTGCCGGCGGGGCTGGTCGATAAGGGCGAGAGCCCAGCGGCCTGTTGCGCGCGCGAGCTGCGCGAGGAGACCGGCTTTAGCGCGCGCGCCGTGCATGCGCTCGGCGCCTACGCACCCTGCACCGCCCGGCTGTCGAACCAGATCCATTCGTTCTTTGTTGAGACCGGCGAGCAAGGGCGGCCGAGCGAAACCGGTATCGAAATGCGGCTGGTTACGCCTGCGGAACTGGCGAGGCTGATCCTGTCCGGCGAATTCGTACTCCAGCTTCACATTGGCGCCCTGCTGCTCGCCGGGCTGCGCGGCTATATCGACCTCGGCACCCTGAAAGCCGGCTCCTAAAGCTCGTAGCCCGGATGGAGCGAAGCGAAATCCGGGATAAGCTTCGCCGATGGTCCGATACCGGCGCAACTTCGTTCCAGGGGGCACTTATTTCTTCACGGTCACGCTCGCTGACCGGACATCCTCGGCGCTGATAGATCACGTGAGCGCCTTGCGGACAGCATTCCGTGTCGCGCGGCACGAACGTCCGTTCACGATCGAGGCCATCGTGATCCTGCCGGAACACCTGCATGCCGTCTGGACGCTGCCGTCGGGCGATGCCGATTTCTCCGGCCGCTGGAGGCGGATCAAGGCGTATTTCACGCATCGGCTTGTTGCCGCCGGCGTGCCGGTCAAGCGCCATCGCAATGGCGAATACGCACTCTGGCAACGGCGCTTTTGGGAGCACACGATTCGGAACGAGATCGATTTCGAGCGGCACGTCGACTACGTGCATTTCAACCCGGTCAAGCACCGGCTGGTGAGCCGGGCGCGCGATTGGCCTTATTCGTCGTTTCACGTCTATGTCAGACACGGTCTGCTGCCAGCCGAGTGGGCCGGTGATGTCGACGAACCCATGATGGATTTCGGCGAGCGGAGGGGGTGAGCCCGGATTTCACTTCGTTCCATCCGGGCTACATACTACGCGTTGGCGATTTGCCCAGCCCTACACCGCGCGCAGCGCCCCCGGAACATCAGCCAGATTTGTCGTGATGCGCGTGCCATACATCTTATGCAGCCCAGCCTGCTTCGCCAAATTCGAGAACATGTTTTCAGCGATGACGATATCGGCATAAGCGAGAACTGCACAAAAGGCCTGCATGTCACGGAAGTCGTTTTCTTCGATAGCCCGGCTTTGCGCTTCGATGCGTAAGCCGATTTCGCGCTCGATAAAATAAGTCGGGCACTCGTTGATGATGTTGCGAGCGTTATTCCTTAGTACTGCTGTTTCATCCGGCTTAGAAAGACCCGCCTTGCGCACAAAAGAAAGAATAAGATCAAGCTCGTTAATCATGAGGCGCGCGCTGTGCATTCTGCGCCGCATCGGAATGGGTTCGCTTGCGTCACGCGCTCGCCGATCCTCGATGGCTTGTCGCAGCTTCTCCAATCCCTCAGAAAATTGCGACACCGCCATGAGCCTTACATCCTCGGGCGTTTCAGTCAGATAGTCGAACATAAAGCGCGGCGGATCGCTGCGAATTGCTGCAAGAACGCGCTTCGACGGTTGAGGGATACGGCTGTCGCCAATTTCCGCCGTAGCTTCAAAGAATACGTTGGAGAGAAACCAGTGCGGATCGCGGGGCAAAGCCTCCAGCCCGCTCCGGGCACGCAGCAGGTCGATAATTTCGACTTCCAGACGCTTGTGTCGGCCGCGAAAGACCATGCCTTGGCTCAAGGTCGCTTGAACCCAAGCAAGATGCTTGCGCCGCTCAGGTATATCGACCTTGTGCGTTTCATAGAGGTTCGTCGCGGTCAGCGGCACCAGCAGGCGGCCAGCGTTTGCTTCCTCGACCAAAGCCTCCAAAACTGCGTAATGCGCCGGAAAGTCATCGGGTGATTTCACGGCGCGCGCGAGTTCGATCCACTTGTTTTGATCGAGATAAAGAATCTGCATCGATCAAATCTAGCAAGTAGCCCGGATGGAGCGACGCGAAATCTGGGGCAGCCTACCAATCGTTCCCGAGTTATGCGTCGCTCCGCCCTACGAGTTAGTTTGTGTGCTCGACCATATGGCTCTGGACGCACATGGACAAACTGACGCTCACTTGCGTGCTCGTCTTCCGTACGCTGAAGCAAGCGTAGCCCGGATGGAGCGTAAGCAAGTAGCCCAAATGAGCGGAGCGAAATCCGGGAGCTGACGGTCCGAATCACAATGTCGCTCCCGCATTTCGCTTCGCTCCATGCGGGCTACGGACTCACGTGACGGGCAAGCAATTAGCCCGGGTGGAGCGCAGCGAACCCCCAAGCAGCCTATCAATCGTTTCCCGGGTTACGCTTCGCTCCACCCGGGCTACGAGCTGCCAGCCGACTGGGCGGGCAATGTTGACGAACCCCCGATCATGGATTTCGGCGAGCGGAGGGGTTGACCCCGGATTTCGCTGCGCTCCATCCGGGCTACTTGCTATATCGACCTCGGCACCCTGAAAGCCGGTTCCTGAGGCCCGATTGGGCGGTTGATCGAAGTCAAGGCACCAGTTTGGAATGCGAAGAATCTTGGCTCGACAAATACCCTGGATGCCCTCTAAAAAGGGCCCCGCGCGGGGCGGGAAAGTAGATCAGTCGCATGGACTATAATCGTTATTTCGCGTCGGCCCTGGATCAGCTGCGGCATGAGCGCCGCTATCGCGTTTTCGCCGACTTGGAACGCATCGCCGGCCGCTTCCCGCACGCTCTCTGGCACTCCAGCCAAGGCCCGCGCGAGGTCGTGATCTGGTGTTCCAACGACTATCTCGGCATGGCGCAGAATCCCAAAGTGGTCGGCGCCATGGTCGAGACCGCCGCCCGCATGGGCACCGGCGCCGGCGGCACCCGCAACATCGCCGGCACCAATCATCCGCTGGTCGAGCTCGAGCACGAGCTCGCCGACCTGCATGGCAAGCCGGCCGCGCTGGTGTTCACCTCCGGCTACGTTTCCAACCAGACCGGCATCCCGACCATCGCCCGGCTGCTGCCCGGCTGTCTGATTTTGTCGGACGCGCTCAACCACAATTCCATGATCGAGGGCGTGCGCCAGTCCAATTGCGAAAAGCAGATCTGGCGGCATAACGATCTCGGCCATCTCGAAGAGCTGCTGAAGGCCGCCGATCCGGCGCGGCCCAAGCTGATCGCCTTCGAGAGCCTCTATTCCATGGACGGCGACGTGGCGCCGGTGCACGCGATCTGCGATCTCGCGAAACGCTACGGCGCCATGACCTATGTCGACGAAGTGCACGCGGTCGGCATGTATGGGCCGCACGGCGGCGGCATCTGCGAGCGCGAGAACGCCATGGGCCGTGTCGACGTGCTCGAAGGCACGCTGGCCAAAGCGTTCGGCTGCCTGGGCGGCTACATCGCAGGATCCACGGAAATGGTGGATGCGGTGCGCTCCTACGCGCCCGGCTTCATCTTCACCACCGCGCTGCCGCCGGCGATCTGCGCCGCCGCCACCACGGCCATCCGGCATCTGAAGACCTCGAGCTGGGAGCGTGAGCGCCACCAGGACCGCTCCGCGCGCGTCAAGGCGGTGCTCAATGCCGCCGGCCTGCCCGTGATGCCGACCGCGACTCATATCGTGCCGGTGCTGATCGGCGACGCCGAGAAGTGCAAGGCGGCGAGCGACCTGCTGCTGGCCGAGCACGGCATCTACATCCAGCCGATCAACTATCCGACCGTGCCGCGCGGCATGGAGCGTTTGCGCATCACGCCGTCGCCCTATCACGACGACGCGTTGATCGATCGCCTCGCGGAATCGCTCACCGACGTGTGGGACCGGCTCAAGCTGCCGACCCGCGAGCAGGCGCTGGCGGCGGAGTAATCAAATCATCGATCCGGAAAAGGCTGCCGCTCCCGCGGCGGCGAAGCCGCGTGCGCCGACTCTTCTGAGCTGGAGCGCGCCGGGCCAAGCCATGTCGTCATGAAAATGCCGTACGCTACGTCCTCGCTATGTCTCGGCAGGCCCGGGAAGCCTCCATGTAATGCGTGGCCTATTTTGCTATCCTTTGCCCAACCTATATATGGGAACTCAGCCACCGGACGAGATACATGAGCAATCCGCTTTCCCGCATCGCCACGCGCGTCGCCTATGGCGCGAGCCAGTTACCACGCGTTGCTTGGTATGTCGGGCACAACATTGCCATGCGTCGGCTGGCGGAGGAGGCGAAACGACGAGACGGAAGCGCCGCTCAGCAGACCAACAATGTCAAAGCGTCGTTGCCGGATCGCAGCCGCCTCTACGCGGATATTGCCGAACTGCTTCGGCAGGACCTCGCCAATGTCGAAGCCGGCCTCTATCCCCTTCCGGCCGATCATGACGGATCGTTGGCAACACTGCTCAACCGCTCCAGGCTGTTCTTCGAAGATCTGCCCGAAGTCTATCGGCGCCGCAAAAACGGCGGCCACAGCGAAGTCCTGAGCGCGCAGACGGTCGGGAAGCGGCCACGCTATTATCTGCAGAATTTCCATTTCCAGTCGGGTGGCTGGATGACGGAGGACTCGGCGAGACGCTACGACACCCAGGTTGAGGTGCTGTTCCACGGCACCGGCAATGCCATGCGACGGCAGGCCCTTCCGCAGTTGCGCGAAGCATTTGCTGGACGCGATCAACGCAAACTGAGACTTCTCGACATCGGTTGCGGCACGGGACGATTTCTCGATCTCGTCAAGCAGTGCTGGCCGCGGCTTCCCTCACTCGGCCTCGACTTGTCGGAGCCCTATATTAGCCACGCTCGGCGTCATTTGAGGCGTTGGTCGCGGATCAGCCTCGTTGTTGGGAACGCAGAGTCTATCCCCGCCCCGAATGACAGTTACGACGCGGTGACGAGTATTTTCACGTTCCACGAACTGCCCCCGAAGGTTCGCCGCATCATTTTTGGCGAATGCGCTCGCGTGCTTAAGCCAGGCGGGCGAATGATATTGGTGGACTCGCTACAGCGTGGCGACCATCCTGACTATGATGGGCTGCTCGAGCTCTTCCCGCAGAATTATCACGAGCCCTATTTTGCGAGCTATATGACCGAGGATTTTCGCTCAATCGCAAGGGCGAGCGGCCTGACGCATAGACGTGACGTAAAAGCTTTCGTCTCAAAGGTGATGGTGTTCGACAAACCAGCAAAGGCAGCGGGCGCGTGAATTGGATGTCCCATGTCCACTTGGGGTCATT
>Ga0307442_1000915_pt1 | contig 14537 bp, 10 predicted proteins | sample SalMarWE160430MG_FD_202143 | JGI IMG/M metagenome (GOLD analysis project Ga0307442, IMG submission 202143) | Salt marsh sediment microbial communities from the Plum Island Ecosystem LTER, Massachusetts, United States - WE1604-30 | ecosystem: Environmental > Aquatic > Marine > Intertidal zone >...
AGGATTAAAAACAATGGAGGATTGATTGATCGTGGCTTCATTGATAGATCTGTCGAATTGGATCTCAATTCTTTCGGACTGACTCACCGGATCCGTGCTCGTCGGAGAAGGAAAAATGCTCGGCACCAGGATTTCCAAAAACAGATCATTGGCGACCTTCATTTCGGTCTTGATGGCTTCAAAGATATCGAATTCATTGCTGCAGGTGGCCAGCAGCAATGAAAGCAGAACAACGGCCGCTGCCGGGATGATGACCAGAAAACGCTTTATTCTTCGTCCCATGAGGAGACCTCCTTGATTGCTGCCTGGGATGCCCGGCCCGTGTCCGCTGCTCCCGAGCCCAAGAACGAGAACTGCTTGGCTTTGTCAGGATCAAGACTTTCCAATTTCGCCAGGGCATTGTCCACGGATGCGTACTCCTCCAACTCGTAGCTTGCCTTGGCGACCCCGAGGAGGGCGACGGAGTTGTCGGGGGAACTATCCAAAGCCCGTTGGTAATACTGAAGGGACCTGCGCATCTCCCCCTTGAGGTAGTAGATGTTGCCCAGGTTCACAAGCGCCGCCGGGTATTCCCCGGAGCGCAGAATCTGATCAAATTGAGTCGCCGCATCCTCGAGAAGCCCGTACTTGGCGTACAGCACGCCGAGATTGTTGACCAGCCGGAGGCTTCCGCCGGAAGATCGGATCTCCTCCTTGAGCTTGGAAGCCCGGGGATCGACCTCCGCACTGATGAAGCGGTCCAGCTCTCGCACGAACTCGGACCGGATATCCCCCTCACTGGGCGGGATAATGGCCGGGCGGTACTCGCTGAACGCCACCGGCTCGTAGACGGTCCAGGCGTCCCGGATCGGATAGAACGCCGCGGTTCCGTTCTGGCTGGTCTCCCTCCACTCCTTGGCGCCGATCTGCCAGGCCTTGATGAATCCGTCCTTCACCAGGGTGATCTCCACCGGAATCCAGGTGTCCCCGTCGCGGAATATGAGGTCATCCGGTTTGAGGAAGGTTTTCCGAGCCACCTCCGGATCCATACCCAGGGCGAAGGCCATGTAGATGTGGCCCGGGGCGGTGATGAAGGCTGTGTGCACGCCGATCGCCTCCAGCATAGCTGCGTAGAGAATGGAGATATCGTCGCAGTCCCCCGCCTTGAAAGCCAGGGTCTGGGCGGGGAACTGGATGAAGTCGATGGCGGCTTCGTTCTCCGAAAGCTCCGCGTAGGGGGTAACGGGGTCGACTACATAGCCGATACCGTAGCGGGAGAGGAACTCGAACAACGCCAGGGCGGAACGGAAGTTTGAATTGATAGCCGTGCTGCCCTCATTGCTCACCAGGGAAGCCACCTGCTTGGCGAAGCCGAGCACCAGCTCATCCTTGGCCGTAACGAAGGCGGCGGCTTTACGATCATCATCCCAGGTCATGGCATTGCGGTTGTTAATGGTTACGGTCACCGGAACACTGTCGTTGCGCTCAATACCCAGATACTTGTAGTCCATCTGGATCTCCCCGGCGACCTTGAGACCTTCGGTGACGCTGAAAATCTGATCGGTAAACAGGGCGTACACCGGGATCTCCAACTCTTCGCCCCGCCGCAGCTGCTCGATTTCGGCGCTGAGCTTGGGTTGATCCATAAACTGCTTCACGTAGAAGCTGACCTTGAGATCCTCGATTTTCTCCCGCTCGTTGTTCTTCAGGATCAGGCTTCCCACCGGGTTCTTGTCATAGTAGGTGAAGAACAACGGGAAGATTTGCTGGATTCGGGGTGTGATCTGTATTTCCGCCTGTCGTTTGGAAGCCCCGATGTTGTAGGAAACGCCGATGTTGATGCCGACTCCCTGGTACAGATAGTCGTCGGGCAGGAAGTGGTACTTGTAGGTGGCACCGAGGCCGAGGTTCAACGAAGGGTTGAGCAGGAAGGACAGATCCGCTCCTCCGGCCACGAAGGGATTGAACACCGTACCTCCGCCGAAAGCACCGAAATACATACCCCCATACCCGAAGGCTCTGAGGTTGAAGCGGGGAAACGGAGAGTAGCGAAACCCTATTTCCGGACCTCCGGAGAGAAGGATCAGCGCGCTACCGGCGTTCAGGATCGGAGCGAAATCGACGTCCAGAGCAACTCCCCCGTACATGTAGGGGAAGAAGGGAAAATTGTACTCGCCCTTCAATGACAACCCGCCCCCGATCGAGTAGAAGGATGTATCCCCTTCGTTGGGGCCGAGCGGGATATTGATGGTCGGATTCACCAGAATGGAAAAATCACTGGTGACCTGAGCCCAGGCGAGTGTTCCGAATACCAGGAACACCAGAACAAGCGCAAGTGCTATTTTCATTGGGTACCCACCTCTCTGTCCAATTGTAGCACGCTCGGACCCGCAATTCAATGTAAGTGGATCTGTCAGATTTGAGCCGAATCGGTGGAACCCCTACCCTACCGCCTCCAGGCCAGCCATTTGCGCATGATCTTCTGCACCGTCGGGGTGAGCCTGGTTTTCAGGTAGGCGAAACCGACCCGGCTGATACTCTCAGCCTGGGTGGGATAGGGATGGATCGTGGAGGCAAGATCGCTCAGGCCCGTTTTCGACTTCATGGCCAGGGTGATCTCACTGATCATCTCCCCCGCGTGGCGGGCTACCACGGTAGCGCCCAGGATCCGGGGAGTACCCTTCTGCGCGACCATCTTGACGAATCCCTGTTCCTCTCCATCCAGGATGGCCCGGTCTATGTGTTCCAGGGACTGGGTGTAGGTGTCCACGGGGATCCCCTTAGCCTCCGCCTCCCGTTCGTAGAGCCCCACATGAGCGACCTCCGGATCCGTGTAAGTGCACCAGGGGATGGTCAGGCTGTCTGTTTTACGCGTACGCACGAACAGAGCGTTTTGAACCACGATGGACGCCATGGCTGCCGCGGCATGGGTGAACTTATAGGGAGAACATACATCGCCCGCCGCATAGATCCGCGGATTGCCGGTTTGCAGGTACCCGTTGACCTTCACCCCGAAGCTGTCGCGCTCCACACCGGCCGATTGGAGATCCAGACCTTCCACGTTCGGAGCCCTGCCGATACCAACTAAAATCTCATCCACCGCAACGCTCCCGGACCGTCCATCCTCTTCGAAATGGATGATCTTCTCCGATCCCTTCTTCTCGATTCTCTCAATTGAGCAGGACTTGATCAGATGAACACCGTCCCGTTCAAACGATTTTTCGACCAGTTCCGAAGCCTCCTCGTCCTCTCTCGGAAGAACATGACCGGTTTTTTCCAGCAGATACACTTCGGAACCGAAGCGACGAAATGCCTGAGACAGCTCGCAGCCAATTGGTCCTGCTCCGATCACGGCCAGGCGGGCGGGAAGCTCGGTCAGGGTGAATACATTTTCGTTGGTGAGATAACCGGCTTCCGCCAGCCCCGGGATTCCTGGAGCGGCCGCCCTGGCTCCGGTGGCGATGACGGCTTTGGCAAAACGCAGGGTTTTTCCATCCACCTCCACGGAATCCAGGCCGGTGAACCGGGCCGTACCTAAATAGACCTCTACGCCGAGATCCTTGTATCGTTGGGCAGCGTCGACCGGGCTGATTCCCGCGCGGAGCCGACGCATCCGCTCCATTAGAGCGGGAAAATCGACCTTATACCCATTGGTGATGACCCCATACTCGGCGGCGTCTCTGACATCCGCTGAAGAGCGAGCCGAACGAATCACACCTTTGGAAGGAACACAACCCACGTTCAGGCAATCTCCTCCCATAAGATATCTTTCGATCAAGGCAACCTTGGCTCCCAATCCGGCTGCTCCGTTGGCACTTACCAATCCCGCCGTGCCCGCTCCGATAACCACGAGGTTGTACCGGCCATCGGGCTCGGGATTCCGCCAATCCGCAGGATGTGCATTGTGCACGAGTTTCTTGTTGAACTGGCAGTACTCCGGGTTCACGACGATCCGTTCGGCGGAGTCATTCACAGCGGAGTCGACAACATTGTTCATTCGACTATCTCCTATACTGTTATTGCATTCGTTTTGCAGTACCTCCAATGACGATTCTACGGCTCGACTTCTTACCTGCCCGACCTGCTTGAGTATTTTTGTTGACAAGCTCTTCCAGTATGGTTTTAAATTACCAGATAAAAATAAACATATGGACAGCAAGATCGAATCCTGGGTAACCCCGAACCCCGCTTTGGTCGACGCGGAGGAGCTTCTGGTCAACGCTATCCAAACGATGGCGGAAAAACAAATCGGAGCGATTCTGGTAACCCAACACGACAAACTCACGGGCATTTTCACGGAGCGGGACCTGCTGCGATTCTTCTCGGGCAATACGGAAAAGGCTCTTAAAGAACATTTGCTGCAGCCGATCAAGAACTTAATGACCAAATCACCGATCTGCGCCCAAGCGGACGAAGACTACAATATCGTGTACATGAAGATGAAAACCCACGATGTACGTCACATCCCAATCCTGGATGGCGAACGGCTGGTGGGCATTGTTTCCATGCGGGATCTTATCCATCACTACCAGAACATGTTGGAAACAGCTTTCAATGAAGCCCGTCGGGAGGTCGAAGATCTGAAAAAATTGGTATCCGTTGATGAAGGAGAGAAGATCGAAACTCTGATCAAAGAGGTGCAGAGGTACAAGGAGCTCAGTCTCACCGATTATCTGACCGGGTTGTTCAATAAGAGATACTTCCAGACCCGTTTCGTCGAGGAAGTTACCCGGGCCAGACGCTCTTCCTACGAGCTGTCCATGATCTTTTGTGACATCGACTACTTCAAACGGATCAACGACCGTTTTGGGCACAACACCGGAGATGAAGTGCTGCGCACCACCGCCCAAATCCTCAGCGGGGGCATCGACGAGCTGAAAATCATATCCCGGCTGCGCAAATCCGACATCATCGCCCGCTACGGGGGTGAAGAGTTCGTGATCATTCTGCCGGAGACGGGAAAACAGGGCGCCGCCATCGCGGCCGAGAGGCTGCGCCAGGAAATCGAGAATTACACCTTCACGCTGGACGGTGAGGAGGTTCACATAACCATGAGTTTCGGTGTCGCCGAGCTGGCGGCGACGGATAAGGATCACACAGAAATAATCAAAAACGCCGATTACGCCATGTACAAGGCGAAAAACTCGGGCCGAAACCGAGTGGCGGTCTACCCTCCGGAAAGTGATCAGACGTGAAATAGCGGTGGTCTGTAGGTCTTCAGCATCTCCGTCAGGGCCGTTGCGCTGACAGGTTTTCCGAAATAGAACCCCTGGAAAGACTTGCAATTCTTCGACAGCAGATATTCCAGCTGATTTTTCGTCTCCACCCCCTCGGCTATAACGTCCATCAGCAGGCTGTTGCCCAAAGTGATGATCGTGTTGATGATCTTGGTCGTGCCTTTCTTGTACATATTTATGACAAAGGACTGGTCGATCTTCAGTATGTCCACGGGAAAGTCTGAAAGGTAACTCAGGGACGAGTAGCCTGTGCCGAAATCATCGATCGCGATGCGTATTCCCGGATGACGTTCCTTCAACTCCTTCATCTTGGCCCTGGCCTCAGCTGGATCGGGCATGATGCTGCTTTCGGTGATCTCGATTTTGAGATTCTTCGGATCAATCTTCGTATGTTCTATAATGCCGCTGAGCTTGTCGACGATATGCTCCTGGCTGAACTGCTTGACGGAGAGATTGATCGAGACGTACAGATCCTCAAAGCCCTCCGAGTTCCAGCTCTTCAACTGCCGGCAGGCGGTCTCAAACACCCAGTCTCCCAGGGGCAGGATCAACCCGGTTTCCTCGGCAACGGGGATAAAGTCAATCGGAGATATATACCCGCGTTTGCGGTCATGCCAACGCAGAAGCGCCTCCGCCCCTTCGATGGTTCCCTGAATACCTACAATCGGCTGGTAGTGCAGGTCGAATACCTTCTGGTCCAGGGCTTTGCGAATGCCGTTTTCCAAGAACAGCCTCTCTGAAGCCTGCTTGTTCATCTCCGGGGTAAAAAACATATAGCGATTCCCCCGTTCCTTGGCTTTGTACATGGCCATATCCGCATGCTTGATCAGCTGCATGGCATCAAGCCCATTGTGGGGAATCAGAGCTATCCCGACGCTCACTCCGATATTGATCTTGGTACCCGGATCGACGTCTTTTATCTGGTAGGGACGCTGGATCGTGTCGATGATCTTTTGCGCAACGACGGCCGCGTCGGTCGGCTGCTGAAGATGGGTAAGCAGAATTACGAACTCATCACCACCAAAACGAAACAAATCCTCGTGGCTGGCGCTGTTTGTCTCCAGCTCGGCCGAGAAACGATACACGTGATCACTTTCACGCAGACAACCGCCCAGCCTGCGTGCGCAGGTGCAGAGCAGGGAGTCCCCCACGTTGTGACCCAGAGTGTCGTTAACCTTCTTGAATCCATCCAGGTCGAGAAACAGCACCGCGCCGACAGTATCTTGGTATCGTTTGACGTGGGTCAGGAACTGTTCCAGGGTGATGTAGAAAAGATCGCGATTCCCGAGATCCGTCAATTTATCGTGATAGGCCAGGTACTTGAGCTTGCGCTCCGTTTTCTTCCGCTGGCTGATATCCCGGATGATGCAGGTGACAAGTCGTTCGCTCTGAACACTCCTGGAGTTTCCAAAAGAGATCTCCAGGGGAACAATGTCGCCGGCTTTGTTCTGTCCGAGCACCTCGATGGCGTTGCCCAGCTGTGAAGCCTGGCGATCCACATCATCGATCACGAAGTACTTCTTGAAAAGATCATCGTAGCGATTGTGTACCGACGGGGGGAAGAGGGATGAAAACTCCTTCTTCCGCAATTCCTCCGCCGTGTACCCGAACACCCGTTCGACCGCCGAATTGGCAAAGATGATATGAAAGGATTCGTTGATCTGCAGAATCGGATCGGACACCGTTTCCGACAAGGCGGAGTAGCTGCTCTTGATCGCTTCCAGTTCCTCGGCGATCTTCAGCTGCTCCGACAGGTCCCGGATCAGGACCATGGCTGCAGGCTCCCCGTGCCAACGGTGCGGTATTACGGTAATCCGCACGGGAAGTTGCTGCCCCTTCTTCGTCAGGGCTCGAAGGTTCGAAGCGCTGCGCTCTCCGCTGTCCAAGCAGGCGGCGATCTTCTGCTTGAATTGATTTTGAGACCGCTCCGCGAAAATCTTGTTTACCTCCTGTTTCAGCACATCTTTGCCCCTGTATCCGAACATTCGAATGAAGGTGGGATTGACGTAGAGGACCTTCCCCTGTCCATCCAAATGGATCGCCGCCTCGGAAGTGGTTTCCGCCAATAGGGCGTGGATTTCGTTCGCTTCTCTCTCGGCTATTGCCATCCGTAAACCTCGAAATGTTGACCATATTAAGAGAAGATATCGCTATCACAATAGCGATTACCCCTTCAAATTTAGCACTTCCCGCTCACATATCAAGAGATCTGCCTGTCCTGCCTCCCGTGGGCCAGGCCGATAAGCTCGCCCACGGAGGAGAAACCGGCCTGCTCTACATACCCGGCGATGCCCTGAATGACTTCTCTCATCGTCAGGGGATTCACGAAGTTTTGAGTTCCTACGGCCACGGCCGAGGCTCCGGCCAGGAGAAACTCCACCGCATCCCTCCAGGTTGCGATGCCTCCGATACCGATTATCGGCACCCGGATCTTTTCAAATGTAGCAAATACGCTATGGACCGCCAGCGGCCGAATGGCCGGGCCGGTCAATCCGCCGGTGATATTCCCGAGAGCGGGTTTGCGTGTTTCGATATCGATCGCCATGCCCAGATAAGAGTTGACCATGGACACCACGGCCGTGCCCGCTGCCTCGGCAATGACTGCCATTTCGCTGATGTCCCGTACGTTCGGAGAGAGCTTGGAGATAACGGGCAGCGGTGTCGCCTCCACTACGGCCGCCACCACTTCGGATAAGGCTTGCCGATCCGCAGCCCATATGAACCCTTGCTCCAGATTCGGGCAGGACAGATCCAGCTCGATCATATCCGCCGAACCGCTCTGATCAATCGCGGCGGCCAGATCCCGCCACTCCTGAAGGGAGTTGCCCGCGATGCTGACGATCACAGGCGGTCCCAGGCTCCGCAGTCTGGGAAGCTGTTCCTCCAGAAATTTCTGTATTCCTTCTGAGGGGATGCCGATGGCGTTGAGCATTCCGCAGGGGGTTTCCCAGATACGAGGAGGCGGATTCCCGGGTCTGGGGTTCAGGAAGATCGTCTTGTTTATAACGGCCCCCAACTCGGCGGGGGAGAAAAAACCTTCGTGCACCTCGGCAACCTCGTATGTTCCGGAAGCGGGCAGAACCGGATTGGGAAGGGTCACCCCTGCAATCTCAACGGACAGGTCGATCATAGTTCCACCTCTCCTACGGGAAAATGCGGACCGTCGCGGCATACCAGATAATAGCCGCTGCCTTGCTTCTTCGGCACGGCACATCCATGGCAATCCCCCAGGCCACAGGCCATCAACCCTTCCAGAAACACGAATCCCGCCGAGCGCTGCTCCCGATCCAATCTCTGCACGTATCGGGCAAAACGCCGTGAACCGCAGGTGTACACCCTGTCGGTGGTCTCCCGGACCAAAAGCCGATCGAGCAGCTCCGTGGCCAGGCCTCTGTATCCTTCCGAACCGTCGTCCGTGGCGATCAGCAGTTCTGTGGACAACGGCTCCAGGTAGTCCCGGCAGACAATGCGGGAAGCGGTGGAGGCGGACAGAATCGAGTAGACCTCGATGCCGCGGGACCTACACGATTCGGCCAGATGCACCACCGCCGCTGCCCCGGCTCCCCGAACCAGGAAGGCAACCGATGAAAAGGGGAAATCCGTAACAGGCCGCCCGAGAGGACCGGTAACCTTTACCTGACTGCCCGGTGCCAGGGATTTGAGCAATGCGGTGCCGCGACCCTCCACCTTTATGAACAACCGCAGGGTTTGCTCCTCAGGGCTGCACTGTATGATGTCGAAGGGACGAGGCAGGATGGGATCTACGCCCGGCCAGGCCCGAATCATGAGAAACTGCCCCGGCGCCGCAGTCCGGGCAATCTCCGGTTCCCGCAGCAGCAGATCTACGTACTCACGCCCCACCTGTTTCACCTCGAGTACGGTGGCGGATCGATATACCGGATGAACAGCCATGCCTTGAAATGATATAGTGTAATGCTTAAAAAGGCTATAAAACCGTCGGCAACCACGGTTGTGGCACACGCGTTTCAGTGGGCAGGAGGTCGTATCAGGGCTTCTTAGCAACAGGGAAGGTATGGTACTATTAAGGCACTGTTCAATTTGCAGGCGAACGTTTCTCGGAATGCCATTACAACAGCATCTCAGAGGAGAACAAGCAAACAACACATAGGAGGTTGAAATGAGTGACGGAGTCGACATTTCCGTCAAGATGGGAGATGTCACCTTCAAAAACCCGTTCATCATCGGGGCCGGACCCACGGTCAAGTGTCTGGATCATCTGCGGCAGGCCGAAGATGCCGGCTGGGCCGGAGCATCACTGAAACTGGCAATTGAGCCGTTTCCCTACATAAACTGGCCGCCCCGCTATCGGTGGCTGAAGAAGACCAAACTTCACATCTTCTCAGCCGAGGCCCGTCTGACTCCCAAAGAGGCGCTGCAGCTGCTGGAGGACGGACGGAAAGTCACTAAGGAGCTGGTGCTCATACCCACCATTACTTATGACGGTGAAGATAATGATGGCTGGGCCAAGATGGCCAGGCGATTCGAGGATGCCGGCGCACAGGCGATAGAGCTGAATATGTGTTGTCCGAACATGTCATTCAATCTGACAACATCCGGGGAGAGGACGGAGAAGGCCACGGGAGCCAGCCTGGGATCTGACCTGGTGGAGCTTCCCAAGGTCGTGAAGAAGATTGTCGAGGCGGTGAAGGTCCCGATCATTGTGAAGCTGACCCCCGAAGGAGGGAAGATCGCCCAGGCCGCCTACCAGTGCATCAATGCCGGAGCAGCGGCGGTGGGGGGTGTTGCCAACCGCCTGGGGATTCCCGATATTGACATCCACGACCCGATGGGAACGATCTACCGGTTGCAGGAAAACATCACGCTGGGGTGTCTGTCCGGCCCATGGATCCGACCGCTGGCACTTCGAGATACCTACGAAATGCGATTCTTCCTGAACCGGATGGGGATGAATCCATTCGTTCTGGGATCCGGCGGAGTGTCGGATCTTTCCAGCGCGGTCCAGCAGATCATGGTGGGGGCTGACGCGGTTTGGATTTGCACTGAAACCATGCTGCGTGGCTTTGCCTGGTTGCCGAAGGTGATCGATGAGCTGAAAGCCTATATGATGACAATGGGTTTCAATAAGATCAGCGACTTCCGCGACCTGCTGCATCGCAATATAAAACCTGCCACCGAGCTCACCCTGTACGACGGAAACGCCCAGGTGGATCTGGAAAAGTGCAATGCATGTGAGCTTTGTTGGAACATCGGGCACTGCCCGGCCATCTCACATCCAAACGGAACAACCACCATTGACGCGGCCAGCTGCCTGGCTTGTTCCACCTGTGTTGATATATGCCCGAGGGGTGCGCTGAGCATGGTCAGGGGAAAACAGATCCCGGCGGAGAGCACCGTCCCGCGGTAGGCGTCTACTGCGGAGGTTGATCCATGGATGTCAGGGTGCTCAGCCCGGTCATGCGGCTCTGGATCTTGGGATTTCCAAGATAGCGGATGCTCCCCGCACCGCTGAGTCTGGCATCCAACGATTCGGTTGCGTGGACGCGGCACTCCCCGGCACCGCTGGAATGGATCCGGGCACTCCGGGTAACCAGTCGTTCCGCCTGAACCGATCCGGCACCGGTCAGGCGGATATCCTGCTCATCCGCTTCTCCCCACAGTACGATCCGACCTGCTCCGGTCAGATGCGTGCCGATCCTCCGGCCATAAAGCTCAAGGTGGATCTCCCCGGCTCCACTCAGGCGGATGTCCATTTCCTTCACCTGAATCCTCTCCCGGCTTTCCACGATCCCGGCGCCGGACATCTTAAGTCCTGCCAGCTCCTCAACTACCAGCCGTACTTCAAGGGTTTTCATCTCCGGAATCCGAAAGAACATTCCCGGCCACCACCGAAACGAAATGATCAGCACTCCCTCCCGGACCTCGGTACGGACACGGAAAATCACGGCTGCCGAGGCGGTTACGGACACCGACTGTTTTTCCCCTTGACTAAGGATCAACCGCCCGATTCCTCTGAAATCGATTCTGTTAAAGGGAGATACCTCCCTCTCCTCCGTTGTGTCCATCAAACACCTCCTGTTTGCACCGACGACTCCGATATCTTTTCACGTACCCTTCGGCCTGTAAAGACTGAAAAAACTGTTGCTGCAATCTCAACATTTCCAATACCGAGATGTAGGGCGGAACCGACACCTAAAGGCGAAGGATTTTCTCCCATTCCCCAAATGAAACATTTAATGGCTCCATTGGCCGAAGAGCCCTGGCTGGTACAGAAATTCGGGAAACCTTACGAAGACTTTCGTAGGAATGTGCCCCGTTTTATCGGATTGCGTTCGTTTCTGTCCAAAAAATCCGGCAAATAAGACTGATTCTCTACGGCCGGATCCCGTTCACTCGATGTGGCGAAAACGGGCCCGGATAACCAGGTAGCAGCCGGCCAGCAGGCTCACCCCTCCCACCAGCTGGATCCGGGTCAACCTCTCCTGGAAGATGAAGAAAGAGGCCGCCCCGACCAGGAGAGGAATGAGGAGCGCCAGGCTTGAGGAAAGAGCCAGACCAAGGATCCCCACCGAACGATAGTACAGGGAGTGTCCAATGCCCAAGCCGATCAGACCGGACAGCACCAGAAACGCCCAGATAGCCGCCGGCGCTCTGGGAACGGGCAAACCCCGGTAGGCGGCCAGGTAGGTCAGAAAGAAAAGCACCGTTACGACCGTGAACACGGAGGACAGGGCGAAGGAAGTGGAGACGCCGCCTAGCCACTTGCGGATCCATGCCCCGAGGAGCGCCCAGAACAGCGCGGATGCTAAAACCACTATAATCCCCAGGCTGAACCGCACCGATCCGAAGTTGCTGCTCCCCACGATCGTCATGGCCACACCGCCGACTGCCGCAACCACACCTACCAGGAACAGCGCGCTCTTCAGGGTCGATCGCTCATCGGGAAACATCAGGGCGGCCAGAAATACGGAGAAGAGGATCAACGACTGGTTGACCAGTGTTGCCAGCCCGGGATACAGCAGATAGAGGGAAACTGTAAAGGTCAATTGAAAACCATAGTTGGCCAGGGCGATGAGCAGGATCTTCGGCCACAGAGAGAGAAGCCGAGGCATCTCGGCCCGAAGCCTGTTCGGTCCGACAGTAACCACAGTGAAGCACCAGAGTACAATCAGGGCGCACACATAGCGAAACAGGGCCTGGAAAAGTGCCGAATAGTAGCTGCTGACGAATCGGATGGCCAGAGGCACGAATGACCAGCAAAGCACGGCTCCGAGGTTCATCAGCAGGGCCTTGGTCTTGGTTGGCATAGATCGATCTTCGCTTCTCAGTCCTGGGATTATAGTGGTTTCTCTGTCCCATTCCTACCTGCCGTTTCGGCGACCCGCGGCCGAGGATCTGCAGCCAGCGTGTTTGCGATCCCGTTGGCTGATATCAGGAATCGAATGGCTCGACATGACAAACCTGAAAATCTCAGTCGACTTCGAGACGGATGGGAAGAGGTGGAAACCGAGGAAATCTGCCTTCTCGGGAGAAAACGATTATGGAGAGTGTCGGCCCTATTTGAATCGATTCAAACCATCCAGTAGTAGCCGCAGGGGTTTGACATGGATCTGATCATAAGGCGAACGAAACTTCGCAACAGAGAACATCCGGTCGATGTGGGCGTGGAAGCCGGCCGGATCGCCGTCATCGCACCCGGGGTGGGAGAAAGGCCGTGTTGAAGATCGACGCCTCTGCGACGAAACAGTTGTTGAGCAGTCCCGCTTTATCGAGGTGCTTGCCAAGCTGGCGATCGATCGGGGCTTCTAGGACAGGGTTGCGGCCAGCCACGGCACAGCCATGCACAACTATAACAACGACTACGCCTCCAAGCTAATCTGGATCCTCAAACGGGCCGGTATCCACGTTATTACCAACCCCTTCGCCAACGCGGGGGTGCGGATCTACGATCTGCCCGCCCTGCCGGAGCGGGTGAAAAAGCGTGAGGGATAGAGTTCCAGATCCGGGAATACGCCCTCAGTGCTGCCTTCGGCCCGGCAGGAGATGGCTTTCGAGCTTACGTACATCTTCCTCCGTGTCGATCCGGAAAAAGGACACGCCGACCTGCTCCGCGGTGCGCTGATCATAGATCGTGTCGCCGACAAACAGAATAGGTTCAAAGCCCCTTTCCATCAAGCTCCTCAGGAAAGCTTCCTTGTCTCCGCCTTTTGCTTCCTGGAAGCAGCGGGACAACCCTCGCCTCGCAAGCTCATGGAGAAACTCCTCTTCCAGGATCCCCGAAGCGGCAAAGAGGGAGTAGCCGGCCTCTTCCAGTCTGCTGAGAAGCCTCCGTACCGAAGGGAATTCAGCCACGGAGGGAGTGGTCTTCCGGTTCAGGGCCGAATACAAACGGCTCCACCTTTGCCGCTGCTCCTCCGAGGCGCCCATTCCCAGAGAGAGCAGGGTGTCTTCGAGCTGGAGGAAACGGTTGGCCCCCATGGTGCGCAGACAGGATTCTTCGATATCCTGGCGCGTACCTTCGGGCGGGGAGAATATCGTCTCAATCGCCTCTCTGTAATTCCGCACCTTGACCTGCTTGGAGTCGATCAGGGTGCCATCGTAATCGAAGACGACGGCGTAGTTGCGGTTTAGCGGTTGACTGTTCTGCTCAATCATCCCGGATTTCGTATTCCTTGAACCGCTCGGGCAGGACCACCTCACCCTTGAAACTCAGCTGCGCTTCTCTGCGCAAATCCTCTGGTGAGGGGCCTACAAAGTAGTCGAAGTGACAGAGGAACAATCTGCCGACTCCCGATTCAGCTGCCGCCTCTCCGGCTTGCCGGGCCGAGGAATGCCCCGCCTGATTCAGATACTCCTCCCGGCTGCCGTCCCCGGAGGCTTCGTGTATCAGCACCTGGCAGCCTCGGGAAGCGGTGATCACCCCGTCGAACGGAGCCGTGTCCGCGGTGTAGACAAAAGCAGCTCGCCTTTCTTCAACCCGAATGCCCGAGGTGGGAACCGAATGGCGGACCGGGAACAGCTTCACGGTCAGAGAAGTTTCCATCTCCACGGCACCATTCTCACCATCTATCCACTCGAGGGGGAACAATCCTTCCCTGGTCAACAGACCGAAAAGCTCCAGCAGCTCCTTCGCCTTTGCTGCCGTGGGTGGATTCGAGATGATTTGAAGCGGTTTGCCCCGCTTCATCAGCCAGAGATTGTGGATCAAAGAGGGCAATCCATAGATGTGGTCGGTGTGGCTGTGGGTCAGCACCAGGGCGTCCAAAGCGAGGGGATCAAGCCCGGCCTTCAGCAGGTTGTGGACGGGACTGTCCGAAGCATCCACCAACAGGCTGCACCTTT
>Ga0307442_1000919_pt1 | contig 14515 bp, 10 predicted proteins | sample SalMarWE160430MG_FD_202143 | JGI IMG/M metagenome (GOLD analysis project Ga0307442, IMG submission 202143) | Salt marsh sediment microbial communities from the Plum Island Ecosystem LTER, Massachusetts, United States - WE1604-30 | ecosystem: Environmental > Aquatic > Marine > Intertidal zone >...
CCTCCTCCTCGGAAGGCGCAAACGACTCATGCTCGCCTGAATCGTAATTGTGATCCGCAGCGTCCTCCGCGTCGGCATCCTCGGGGCGACGTCCGCGGCCCATGATGCGTTGGAGGATGCCGAGCCGAGACAGACCATCGCTGACAAGTCCGCCGGCGCGCGGCGGCGCATCGGAATCATAGCCGACCTTGGCGCGATACTCGCGCTGCACGATCGGTGGGAAGTCCTCCACCTCTGGCATGCGTCGTGCACCGCGGCGGATATCCGCCGGCGGAGCCGGCTTGAACTCTTGTGCAGGCTCGCTCGGTATTTCGCCTTCGCGTGCCCGCGAGCGCGCCGACTGCGCGAGCCAAGTCAAATGGGAGAACCCTTCCTCGATGACGACGTCGCCGGGTGCACGCCACCCTTCGCGCGTTGTGCCGGCAGGAGGCTCGCGGCTGCTCTCGTGAGCCGCGTGCGCTGCGCCCTCGTCGTCGTATCCGATGGCCTCCGACAGGCGACGGCGCAGGTCGTCATCAGGCGCGGCGCTGGGGGGAATGGGGCGCGTTTTCTCTCCCACGGCCGCCGCGGCGGCGGCTTTGGAGGCGCGCAACCGCAGCTCCGACGGGCTTGCCGCCGGCGCAGTGTTCTCGACAGCCATCACCATGCCGGACGCGACGATCGACACCCGCACGCGATCGCCCAGCGTCTCGTCGAAAGTCGCGCCGACGATGATGTTGGCGTCCGCGTCGACCTCCTGGCGCACGCGGCTCGCGGCCTCGTCCACCTCATAGAGCGTCAGATCGTTGCCGCCGGTGATCGACAGCAGCAGTCCTTTCGCCCCCTTCAACGACACCTCATCGAGAAGCGGATTGGCGATCGCCTCCTCCGCGGCAAGGCTTGCACGTCGCTCGCCTGAGGCTTCGCCGGTGCCCATCACGGCAGAGCCCATACCGCTCATGATGGTGCGCACATCGGCGAAGTCGAGGTTGATCAGACCTTCCTTGATGATGAGGTCGACGATGCAAGCGACGCCCGAATAGAGAACCTGGTCGGCAAGGACGAAGGCCTCGGCGAACGTCGTCTTCTCGTTGGCGATGCGGAACAGATTCTGGTTGGGGATGACGATCAGCGTGTCGACCTGCTTGCGCATCTCGGCGATGCCAGCCTCGGCCGTACGCATGCGCCGCGCCCCTTCGAAATGGAACGGCTTGGTGACGATGCCGACGGCGAGGATCCCCAACTCCTTGGCGATGCGCGCGATCACTCCGGCCGCGCCTGTCCCCGTGCCGCCGCCCATGCCGGCGGCGATGAAGACCATGTGGGAGCCGACGATCTGCGCGCGTATATCGTCGACGGCTTCCTCGGCGGCGGCCTCGCCGATTTCGGGCTTGGAGCCGGCGCCCAATCCTTCGGTCAGGTTGACGCCAAGCTGCAAGCGGTGCTCGGCACTGGAGACGGCGAGCGCTTGCGCGTCGGTGTTGGCGACGACGAAGTCGACGCCGTTGAGGCCGGCGGCGATCATGTTGTTGATGGCGTTGCAGCCCGCGCCGCCGACCCCGATGACGGTGATCCGCGGCTTCAAGTCGGTCAGCTTGGGAAGCTCCAGCTTGATGCTCATCGCGCACGCGAGCCTTTCAATGCCGCTCGACCGAGCCCTCCAGGCATCCGCCCCCCTCCCATGCTTGGCGCCCCGTCAGGGTGCCCCAAATCCTGGCTCTCTCAGCCGAACCCGGCCTTGAGCCATTGCCCTACGCGCTCGAGGTAACCTTCCCCCGCGGACTCGTGGTCGCCGCCCGAGAAGACCTCCTCACCACCTGCAGCGGCAATCGCGAGGAGACCGGCAACCATTGTGAACGCGGGACTCGAGACACTTTGCGGCAGTCCTGCCACCTGCTGCGGCTTCGCCACCCGTACGGGCCGGCCAAGCACATTGGCGGCAAACTCACCAAGACCAACGAGCCCGCTCGTGCCCCCCGTCAGCACCACGCGCTCGCCGGCAAACTGCGTGACGCCGGCCGAATCCATCCGCTCCCGCACCAGCCCCAGGATGTTCGCGACCCGCGGGCGGATGATCTCGGCAAGCTGCGCCTTCGTCGCACGACCACGCGCCCCTTCGTCCTCGCTTGCCAGCGCATAGGAAAAGGCCTCGTGCTCGTCCGACTGAGCGCCAATCATTGTGCCATATAGCGTCTTGATTCGCTCGGCTTCCGCAAGTGGCGTCTGCAACGCGTGCGCGATGTCGAATGTGATGTGGTGACCGCCGACCGGCACAGTTGCAGCGTGGATGAAGTGACCCTCGGCGAACACGGCGACGGTCGCCGTGCCGCCGCCGATGTCGATGCAGGTGACGCCGAGGCGGCGCTCCTCCTCGCTGGTGGCCGCGATGGCGCTGGCATAGGGCGCAACGACGAGGGCGCGGACGGCAAGATAGCAGCGCTCGACCACTAGAAGCAGGTTGCGCACGGGCGCTTCGTCGGCGGTGACGGCGTGCAGATCGGCGGAGAGGTGCCGAGCCGCCATGCCGCGCGGATCGCTCGAGCCCGGCATGCCATCGAGGCGGAAGCCCAGGCGGTTGAGATGGATGAGCGAGCGCCCTTCCTTCTCGGCCCACGAGCGGCCGCCCGCCATCAGGCGCTCGATATCGCGCGTGCGCACGATGCCGCCGTCGACATCGACGGTTGCGGCGAAATTCGACGATTGGAGCCGCCCGCAGGAGACGGAGACGAAGACCTCCTCCAGCGTCACGCGCGCCATCCGCTCGGCCTGGGCGATCGTCGCTCGGACGGCCGCCTCCGCCTCGCTGAGATCCGTGATGACGCCGCCCTTGAGGCCGCGCGCACGCAAATGGCCGACGCCGAGGACTTTGATGCGCCGTCCTTCGCCCGGCTGCTCTCCAGGCTCGAGCGCGGCGATGAGGCAGGCGATCTTGCTCGTGCCGATGTCGAGCAGACCCACGATCTCGGTGTGCCTGCCTTCTATCCTGTCGCGGCTCAGCATCTCCAACTCCTGGGCTAGCTTTGCGTTGCGGGCGCGGATGACGCGCCTGCGGTTTGCTTGTCGCGACGCACGGTGATGCGTCCTTGCGTGCGCAGATCGACGATGATGTCGTGAGCGGAAAGGAACGCGCCGAGCTTGTCGGCGGATGTGAGCGCCGCGAAGGCGACGGCCTCGCGATCGGCGCCGAGATGTATCGTCACCCGATCCTTGAGATGCAGCGTCCAGCGGCGCTCTCCCACGCGCTCGGCAAGCTCGAAGCGTTGCCAAATGCGCGGGTAGCGCCTCATGAGCTCGAGCAGGGCGCCGGCTTGCTGAGGTGCGCCCTCGCCCGCCACGCGCGGCAGGTTCACCTGCGATCCAGGCTTCACGCCTGAAAGCACCCGGCCGGTCGCGTCGATGAGATAGGCCCTCTCTCCCTCCTGCCAGAGCGCCACCGGCCTGCGCTCGGTGACGTGAACGTCCAGCTGACCGGGAAACACGCGGGCGATGCTGGCGGTCTCAATCCAAGGCAGCTTCTCGATGCGCGCGCGCATGGCGGCGCTGTCGAAGGTCAGAAGCGAGCGTGCGTGCGGCAGATCGAGGGCATCGAAGATGTCGGAGTCGGGTGTGAAGCGCTGCCCGCTCAGCCCAACCTGATCGATGCCCAGCCCGGCCCACGTCAGTGCCTGCTCCGCATCGTGCACGAGCGAGGCCACGCTGCGCGTCTCGCGACCACCATGGGTGAGCAGCGAGAAGGCCAGCGCACCCGACAAGGTGGCGAAGATGGCCAGTCCCAGCTTGCGCCCGTAGGCGCGCCGGCGCGGCTTTGCGCGCGGCCGTGCAGGCGAGAGGGCGAGGGAGCCTGCCGATGTCGGCGTGAACTTGGCGGCGGGAGGAAGCGTCGTGCCGGGTTGAAGCGCCGGTGCGATCCGCATCCGCTGCCAAAACCCGAAAGCGCCCCCTACCTGTTGCAACTCGCGTCCTCGACCAGCCAACGCACGAGCTCGCCGAACGACCATCCCGCGTGTTGTGCCAGCTCGGGTACCAGCGAGGTCTCAGTCATACCCGGCTGGGTATTGACCTCGAGGCAAATCAGCTCGCCCGTCCCATCGGTCCGGTCGTCGTAGCGAAAATCCGCCCGCGCCGCGCCTCGACAACCGAGCGCCCTGCAGGCGGCCAATGTGTATTTCCGGACCAATTGGTAAACATCGGGTAAAATGTCGGCCGGGAGCGCGTGGCGAGAGCCGCCGGGCGCGTACTTGGCCTCGTAGTCGTAGAAGGCGAGCCCTTTCAGCGGCACGATCTCGATGACGTCCGACACGAAGTCGCCGATCGCCGCACAGGTGAGCTCGCGGCCGGCAACATAGCGCTCGACCATGACGAGCTCCTCAGGCGCCCCGCCCTTCGCGATCGCCTCCGGCGGGCGATTGGCGCCGTCGCTGACGATGACCACGCCAACGCTCGAGCCTTCCGCCACCGGCTTCACCACATAAGGCGGCGTCAAGACGTGGCGCTCGAGCGCTTCCCGGCGCGTAACCACCTCGGCGTCCGCGACCGGCACGCCGGCCGGGCGCATCACGTCCTTGGCCCGCTCCTTGTGCATGGCGAGCGCCGAGGCAAGCACGCCCGAGTGCGTATAGGGAATACCCAGACACTCAAGCACGCCCTGGACACAGCCGTCCTCGCCGAAGCGACCGTGCAAGGCATTGAAGCAGACGTCGGGCTTGATCTCGCCGAGTCGGGCGGCGACGTCGCGTGCAACATCGAGAGGGGTGACGCGATAGCCTTCCCGCTCCAGCGCGGCAGCAACGGCCGCGCCCGATTTGAGGCTGATCTCGCGTTCCGCCGACCAGCCGCCCATGAGCACGGCGACGTGGTCGTGCGTGCGCGCCGGCACTTGACCAATCATGAGACGGCAGCCTCCGCCAGCGCTTCACCCGTGGGGCAGCCGGGCAGCGGCAGCCCCAAACGGATGATCTCCCATTGCAGCGAGATGCCGGAGCGCGCCTTCACGCGGGCACGCACGGTCTCGCCGAGGCGCTCAAGGTCCTCGGCCGTGGCGCCGCCCTCGTTGATGAGAAAGTTGCAGTGCATGTCCGACACTTTCGCTCCGCCGACGCGCAAGCCGCGGCAGCCGGCCTCGTCGATCAGCTTCCAGGCGCTCGATCCGGCAGGATTCTTGAAGGTCGAGCCGCCAGTGCGTTCGCGAATGGGTTGGTTCTTCTCGCGGTACTCGGCAACATCGTCCATCTCGCGCAGGATCGCAGCAGGGTCGCCGGGCGTTCCCTGGAACAGCGCCTCGGTGAGAATGAAGTCGTCGGGGACCGCGCTGTGGCGGTAGGTGAAGCCCATGTCGGCGAGCGAGAGCGTGTGTACGTTGCCCTGGCGATCGACGGCGCGCGCTTCGATCAGCACGTCCTTGGTCTCACGTCCGTGGGCGCCGGCGTTCATGCGCAAGGCACCACCGATGGAGCCTGGAATGCCGCGATAGAACGCGAGCCCGGCAACGCCCGCCTCCGCCGCCGCGCGGGCAACCTTCACATCGGGAACCGCCGTTCCCGCTCGGACGCGGTGGCCGGGCTCCGCGTCGACCGCCGCGAAGCGGCGTCCCAAGCGAATGACCGCGCCCGGCAAGCCGCCGTCACGCACCAGGAGGTTGGAGCCGAGCCCGATCAACGTCACGGGCAGCTCCGGCGGCAGTCCTTTGAGGAAGTAAGCGAGATCCGCCTCGTCCGCCGGTGTGAACAGCACCTGCGCCGGGCCGCCGACGCGGAACCAAGTGATGTCGGCGAGCGGGACGTTGGCCGAGAGCCGCCCTTTCAGTTCGGGCAGCTTCGACTTGAGGTCTGCGGTGAGGTCGGGAAACGTCAACGGGCGCCTCCGGCGCAAGTCTTAGAGCGCTTCCTTATAGCGCGCCTCCGGCACATGTCTTATCTTATAGCGCGCCTCCGGCGCGACGCGGCTCCTCCGCACCGAGCCAGTCGGGCAGCGCATGCGCCCACTCGGTCGAGGTGCCGGCACCCAGGCAGACGACCGTGTCGCCCGGGCGCAGGATGCGGTGCAGAAGCGGCACCAAATCCCGGGGGTTGTCGATGGCGATCGGGGCCGGATGCCCTGCCGCGCGAATGCCTTCGGCCATGTAGTGGTGATCAATGCCCGGAATGGGTTGCTCGCCTGCCGAGTAGAGCGGCGCGACGATGACGCTGTCGGCATCGCGGAAGGCGGCGCAGAATTCGGCGAAGAGATCGTGCACGCGGCTGTAGCGGTGCGGCTCGAACACGGCGATGAGGCGCCCCGGGACGCCGGCGCGCGCGGCAGCCAGCACGGCCGCGATCTCGGTGGGGTGATGGGCGTAGTCGTCGTAGATCGCGGCGTCGTTCCAGGTGCCGGTCAGCTCGAAGCGCCGTTTCACGCCCTTGAAGCTGGCGAGACTCTTGCGGATGGCGTCATCGGGAATCCCGGCCTCCGCTGCCGCCGCAATCGCGGCCAGCGCATTGAGCGCGTTGTGCTCGCCGAGAACGGGGATCTTCCAGCCGCGAATTGTCCGCTCGCCGCCGTGCACGCGGGAACCGAGATCGGCGTCGATCACGATCGCACCATGCTCATGGCCGAGCCCGCGCAGCACCAGGTCGGCGTCGGGCGAGGTGCCGTAGGTTAAAAGCCGGCGTCCGTCGCGGCGCAGCTCCAGGCGCTCGATCATCTCGCGCACGACGGGATGATCTATGCACGCCACGGCAAGGCCGTAGAAAGGAATATTGCGGAAGAAGGTCTCGAACTCGCGATGCATGTTCTCGACCGTCTTAAAATGATCGAGATGCTCCGGGTCGATGTTGGTGACGATGCCGATCTGGGTCGGGAGCCTGACGAAGGTGCCGTCGGACTCGTCCGCCTCCACGATCATCCACTCGCCCTTGCCGAGCCGCGCGTTCGTTCCCCAGTCGTTGATGATGCCGCCCGAAATTACGGTGGGATCGGCGCTGCTGGCGGTGAAGATGTGGGCGAGCAGCGATGTGATCGTGGTCTTGCCGTGCGTGCCGGTGACCGAGACCGTGGAGTGGAGCCGCATCAGCTCGGCGAGCATCTCGGCGCGGCGGATCACGGGCAATCCCCTGGCACGCGCCGCCTCCAGCTCCGGGTTGGTGGCCTTCACCGCGCTCGAGATGACGACGTAGCGCGCGCCGACCAAGTTCACCGGATCATGCCCGATGAATACGCGCACGCCCTTGGCGCGCAAGCGGCGCACGTTGGCGCTGTCCTTCTGGTCGCTTCCCTGGACCGCGTAGCCTCTGGCCAGCAGGATCTCGGCGATGGCGCTCATACCGATGCCGCCGATGCCGATGATATGGAAGGTCCCGATCTCGCGGGGCATTTGCATGGTCTTAGACTTCCCTCGTCCCCTTTGCCGTCGTCTAATGCCGCCAGCTTCGTGGCCCGCTTATGGCGCCGAACCCTTGGGCCTGTTCCCCCCTGTCATAAGCGCCTCCACGAGATCGGCCAGGCGTCCTACTGCGTCGGGTCGCCCCAACTGTCTGGCCGCGGCGGCGGCCGCCGCCAGCCTATCAGGATCGCCGAGAAGTGTACCGATATCGCCTGCCAAGCGCCCGGGCGACAGGTCCTTCTGCTCGATACACCAAGCCGCGCCCGATTCGGCAAGCCTCAGGGCATTCTGGAGCTGGTCGTTGTCGAGGGCATGCGGCAGCGGGACCAGGATCGACGGGCGCCCGATAACCGTCAGCTCGGCCACCGTGGAGGCGCCCGAGCGGGCGATCACCAAATGGGCGCTGGCCATCCGCTGTGGCAGGTCGCGGAAAAATGCCGCCACCTCGGCGCGAATGCCGGCATCGCGGTAGGCCGCAACCACGCCGTCCACGTCCTCGGCGCGCGCCTGCTGCACCACGTTGAGGCGCGCGCGCACGTCTGCTGGCAGCTGCGCCAGCGCCGGCGGCACAGTCTCGGAAAAGAAGCGTGCGCCTTGGCTGCCGCCAAAGACGAGGAGCGCGACTGCGCCGGCGGGGTCCGGCCTTGCATAGGGCCGTCGCGCGGCGTCAATCACCGCCGAGCGGACCGGGTTGCCCGTCAGCGTTGCCTTCGTCTGCAGCTCCGGGCCTAAGAACCTCGTCGTCTCGAACGAGGAGGCGATGCGCGTGACCCCCTTGGCCAGCATGCGGTTGGCGCGCCCGAGGACGGCATTCTGCTCGTGCAAGGCCGTGGGGATGCCGCGCAAGCGCGCCGCCTTGAGCGGCGGGAAGGTGGGATAGCCGCCGAACCCGACCACGGCCTCGGGCCTCACCTTGCCCAAGAGCCTGTATGCCGCCGCCAGTCCGCGCGCCAGCAGGAACGCCGTGCGCGCAATCGCCGCTGGAGAGCGGCCGGCAAGCGTTGCGGCCGGCACCCGATAGATGTGGCGGGCCGGAAAGCCGGTGCCGTAGCGGTCGCCGCGCATGTCGGTCACGAGGTCGACCGGAATCGCACGGCGCTGGAGCTCTTCGGCAAGCGCCTGGGCAGGGAACAGATGCCCGCCGGTGCCGCCCGCCGCCAGCAGAACCGATTTTTCTATGTCCGTCACTTGCGCACCGATCCCGTCGGCTCGAAGCCGGACACGTGCGGCATCAGAGGCGGTTTCTTAACGCGCGCAAGGTCGGGGCGCCGGCGCGTCAATGCGAGCAGCATGCCGAGTGTGATCGATACCGCGAGCGTCGACGAGCCGCCAGCCGAGATGAAAGGAAGCGTGATGCCCTTGGCCGGCAGCAGTCCCACGTTCACGCCCATATTGATCAACGCCTGAAGGCCGAACATCAACGCAAGCCCTTGGATGGCGAGGCGTGTCGCTGCATCGGGCTCCTGGGCCGCCTTCACGAGTGCGCGCATGACGACGAACGCGAAGAGACCGACGAGGACGAGGCAGGCTATCACCCCGTACTCCTCGGCGACGACCGCAAAGATGAAGTCGGTGTGCGCGTCGGGAAGCACGTTCTTGATCGTGCCCTCGCCGGGGCCACGGCCCAGGAAGCCGCCTTCCGAGAACGACTTGATTGCGCGATCGACCTGCGAGTAATCGTTCGGCGCGGCGGAGAAGAAGCGGTCGACTCGGATGCGCACGTGATCGAAGCTCGAATAGGCGAATACCAAACCCAGCACGCCACAGGCCCCGACGATGCCGGCGCCGAGCAGCGGCTGCCCCGAGAGATAGTAAAGCGCCCCCCACACCACGCACAGCAGCAGCGTCTGGCCGACGTCGGGCTCGGCCAGCAAGAGGCCGGCGAGTAATCCCGCAAGCAGGATCGCCAAAGGGAGCGCCGGCATGTCGTGGCGCTTCTCGCTCTCGGCGAAGAGCCAGGCCGCCACCACGACGAAGGCGGGTTTGGCGAACTCGGAAGGCTGGATCGAATGGCCACCGAAGGACAGCCAGCGCCGTGCTCCGTTGATCTCGGCGCCCACGAGGTGCACCGCAAACATCCCGCCGACGGAAAGCACGAGCAAGAGCAGTGCAAAGCGGCGCACGCCGCGCGGCGAGAACAACGACACCGCCAGCATGACCAGAACGCCCGCCGCCGAGAAGACGAGATGCCGCTCGACGAAGTAGTAGGTCGGCAGACCCTTCCTGATGGCGACCGCCGGGCTCGCGGCAAGCGACAGCACGATTCCGGCGCCGACGATTACCAGAATGGCGCCGACCAGCACGTGGTCGACGGTGAACCACCATTCGCCAACGCGGCTGCGGTCGGCGCGCGACACCCTCATGCCGCCCTCCTGTTGAGTGCGATACCCGGCAGCGCCGCGACGAGCGCCCGGAAGGCGTCGCCGCGCACCTCGAAGTTGCGGTACTGATCGAAGGAGGCGCAGGCGGGCGACAAGAGCACAACGGGCTCGGAGGCGTCGCTCTCACCCGCGTCACGGGCGGCCGCCGCGACGGCCACCTCGAGCGTTCCGCAGCGCTCGAAGGGGACTTTGCCGTCGAGCGTTTCTGCGAATGCCTCTGTCGCAGCGCCGATCAGGTAGGCCTTGGTAACGCGCGCGAAGAGGTCTTCGAGGCTTGTGATGCCGCCTTCTTTGGGCTTGCCGCCGAGGATCCAATAGATGCTGCCCTCAAAGGACGACAGAGCCTTCTCGGCGGAGTCGGCGTTGGTTGCCTTGGAGTCGTTGACGAAGAGCGTGCGCCCCTGCCGGCCCAGCTCCTCCATGCGGTGGGCAAGCCCGGGAAAGCTCTTCATGCCGGCTGCGATCTTTGCTGGCGTGAGCGGATCGGGCAGGAGCAGCAAGGCCGCGGCTGCGGCACCGGCATTCTCAGCGTTGTGCATGCCGCGCAGTGAGCCGATGCCGGCGAGATCGGCAATTTCCTTAGCGCGGCCGTGCTCCTTGAGCACGACGCGCGACCCCTCGACGCCGATCTCGCAGTCCGCACCGGGTCGCGTCGACAGCCGCATCACGACCGATGGTGCATCGTGGGCGCTGCCTTGGCGCAATTGCCCGGCGATGGCGCGACAGTAGGCGTCGTCAACACTGACGACCGCCTTTAGCGCATGCGCCGCCAACCGCGCCTTGATGGCGGCATAGTTCTCGATGGTGCCGTGCCGGTCCAGATGATCGGGCGTGATGTTGAGCAGGACGCCCACAGTCGCATCGAGGCTCGGCGCCAGATCGATCTGGTAGGACGAACACTCGATGACATAGTGGCGCCCCGGCGCGAAGGCGGGCAGCGACAGCATCGCCGTGCCGATGTTGCCGCCGACTTCCACGTCGCGACCCGCCTCTTTAAGGATGTGAGCGACGAGCGCCGTCGTCGTCGACTTGCCGTTGGTGCCGGTGATGGCGATGAAGGGAACGTCGAAGGGCTGCAAACGCCGCTCGCGCACGAAAAGCTCCAGGTCCCCGATCACCTCCACGCCGGCGAGCTTTGCCTGGCGCACGGCCCAGTGCGGCTTGGGGTGCGTGAGCGGAATGCCGGGGGCAACGACGAGCGCCGTGAAGGTGGCCCAGTTGGATTCGGCCAGATCCGCCGTCGCTATGCCGGCAGCGGCAGCCGCAGCACGGCTCTCGGCGCTGTCGTCGCTCGCTGCCACCTCGGCGCCGCCCTCGATCAGCGCTTTGGCCGTTGCAATGCCGGACGCCCCGAGGCCGAACACGGCGACCCGCTTACCCTTGAAGGTGGTGATACGAATCATAGGCAAATCTAACGCCGTTTACGCGAAGATCGTGGCGGCTCAGCGCAATTTCAACGTGGCGAGGCCCACGAGAGCAAGCACCACCGAAATGATCCAGAAGCGCACGACGACGGTCGATTCCTGCCAGCCCTGCTGCTCATAGTGGTGGTGCAGCGGCGCCATGCGGAACACGCGCTTGCCCGTCATTCGGTAGGATGCCACCTGGATGATGACGGACAGCGTCTCCAGCACGAAAAGGCCGCCGACGATCGCCAGTACGATCTCGTGCTTGGTGGCGACCGCAATGGCGCCGAGCGCGCCTCCGAGCGCCAGCGAGCCGGTGTCGCCCATGAAGATCATGGCGGGCGGGGCGTTGAACCACAAAAAGCCGAGGCCGGCGCCGATGAGCGCGCCGCAGATGATCGACAGTTCGCCTGTGCCGGCCACATAGTGGATCTGCAAATACCCTGCGAACTTCGCGTTGCCGATCAGATAGGCGATGAGGCCGAAGGTCGCTGCCGCGATCATCACCGGGACAATGGCGAGCCCATCAAGGCCGTCGGTGAGATTGACCGCGTTGCCCGCGCCGGCAATCACCAGGACTCCCACCAGGATGAAGAACGGCCCCAGCACCAGCACCACGTTCTTGAAGAAGGGTACGGTGAGCACGTCGGATATTTCCGCCGGTCCCAGCCACATCACCAGCACCGTCGCGATGCCAGCCACCAGGACCTCGAGCCCGAAGCGGAAGCGGCGTGAGAAGCCCGAGGTCGAGCGCCGTGTCACCTTGAGGTAGTCGTCGTAGAAGCCGATGGCGCCGTAGCTGAGCGTGACGCCCAGCACGATCCAGATGTAGGGGTTGCCCAGATGGGCCCACAGAAGCGTCGATACGGTGACGCCGGCAAGGATCATGATGCCGCCCATGGTCGGCGTGCCAATTTTCAACAGGTGCGCCTTGGGTCCGTCGTCGCGGATCGGCTGACCCTTGCCCTGCTTCACGCGCAACAGATCGATGATGCCGGGTCCGAACAGCATGACGAACAGGAGCGCGGTGAAGATCGCTCCGCCGGTGCGGAAGGTGATGTAGCGGAAAACGTTCAGCACCCCGATCTGGTCGCTGAAGTTCACGAGCTCGTACAGCATCTGTCCCCTCCGACAGCGGCGCGGCCGCCCCTACCCGCGGCCAGCGAGCCGCACACAGTCCTGCTCACCTTTTTGCATAAGCGCATCGACGAGCGGCGCCATGCGCGATCCGAGTGATCCCTTGATCATCACCACATCACCTGCGCGCACCGCTGCCAGAAGCGGCGCGACGATCCCCTCCGACGTTTCGGCCCACGTGCCGCGCTTGGCGGCGGGTAGCGCCGCAAACAGCCGTCTCATGTTGGGCCCACAGGCAAAGACCAGATCGACCTCGGCGGCGTCAACTGGTTCCTTGAGGTCTTCGTGCAGGCGCCCCGATTCCGCCCCGAGCTCGAGCATATCGCCGAGAACCGCGATGCGGCGCGGGTTGGCCTTGCGCGGCACGGTCGCCATGGCGTCCAAGGCCGAGCGCATGGACGCGGGGTTGGCGTTGTAGCTCTCATCGATCAGCAGGATTGCGCCGTCCTTGAGCCTCACCTTGACGCGCGCACCGCGGCCCTTGGCGGCTTTGACGTCGGCGAGAGCGGTAACGGCCCTCTCCACGTCGGTGCCGAGCGCATCGAGCGCGGCGACGACCGCAAGGGAGTTGTGCGCGATGTGCGCGCCCGGCGCGCCAACATGGTAGGCGATGCGCCGCTCGCCCAGCCGCACGACAATGTCGGAACCGTCAGGCCCCAGCGTCCACACCTCGGGACGCACGTCGGCACGCTCGTCACGGCCGAAAGAGACGACGCGGCCGCCCTGCTCGCGGGCGCGGCGTTCGAGAAGATCGAAGAAAGTGTTGTCGCGGTTGAGGATCGCCGTGCCGCCCGGCTCAAGACCGGAAAAGATCTCCGCTTTCGCCTCGGCGATGGCGACAAGCGAGCCGAAATACTCCAAATGCACCGGTTCGACCGTGGTGACGATGGCGACGTGCGGGCGCACGAGCTGAGCAAGCGGCGAAATCTCGCCGGCGTGGTTCATGCCGATCTCGAATACGCCGTAGCGCGATTGCGCCGGCATGCGCGAAAGCGCCAACGGCACGCCCCATTGGTTGTTGAAAGACTTCTCGGCGGCATGCGTCGCACCAACCAGGCCAAGGCAGGCACGCAGCGCTTCCTTGGTTCCCGTCTTGCCGACGCTTCCCGTGACGGCAACGATGCGCGCGCCCGTGCGCGCACGCGCGGCGCGGGCGATGGCGCGCAGACCTTCGAGCGGATCGCCGACGCGCAACAGCGCGCCGTCGGGGGCGTTGCGCACATACCCGCTCTCGACCAGGGCAGCGGCCGCACCCCGCTCGAACGCGTTCGCAACGAACGCATGACCGTCGCGCGTGTCGCGCAGTGCGACGAACACCTCGCTCGCTTGAAGCGTGCGCGTATCGATCGAGAAGCCGGTTATCGCAGCCGACGGCGTGCCGTCCGCCATGCCGTCGGCGGCCTCAACCAGCTCCTGCCACGTCCAAAGCGCGTCGCTCATACGGTCAGCCGGACCCCAATGCCTTGCGAAGCTCCTCATGATCGGAGAAGGGCAGCACCTTGTCGCCCACGATCTGACCGGTTTCGTGGCCTTTGCCGGCAACGACGAGGACATCGCCTTTGCCGAGCAGGGCCACACCGGCGCGGATCGCTTCGGCGCGATCGCCGATTTCGCGCGCGCCGGCGGCGCCGGCGAGGATCTCCGCCCGGATCGTTGCCGGGTCCTCCGTGCGCGGGTTGTCGTCGGTGACGATCACCACGTCGGCCTTCTCGACCGCGATTGTTCCCATGATCGGGCGCTTGCCTTTGTCGCGGTCGCCGCCGCAGCCGATGACGCAGATGAGCTTTCCGGTCGCAAACGGACGCAGCGCATCGAGCACCGCGGCCAGTGCCTCTGGCTTGTGCGCGTAGTCGACAACCGCGAGACCACCCTGCGTCTCGCCGACGATCTCCAGCCGGCCTTTGACTCCGTGAAGGCTTTGCAGGGCCGGCAGCACGCGGCCGGCCGACTCACCCGTCGCGATCGCAAGCCCGGCCGCCACCAGCGCGTTGGAAGCCTGGTACTCGCCCAACAGCGGCAAGCGCACGTCATAGACGCGGCTCTGATGCGCGACCGACATGCGCTGTCCGAAACCTTCACGCACCAACCGCTCGAGCTTGAGGTCCGCTCCCGCCCGGCCCACCGTCAGGACGCAGTGCCCGCTCCCTTGCGCCGCCGCGATGACCTCAGCGGCCTCCGCACTGTCGGCATTGACAACGGCGACCCCGTCTTCCGGCAGCACCTCGGTGAAGAGACGCAGCTTGGCCCCGAGATAG
>Ga0307442_1000921_pt1 | contig 14498 bp, 13 predicted proteins | sample SalMarWE160430MG_FD_202143 | JGI IMG/M metagenome (GOLD analysis project Ga0307442, IMG submission 202143) | Salt marsh sediment microbial communities from the Plum Island Ecosystem LTER, Massachusetts, United States - WE1604-30 | ecosystem: Environmental > Aquatic > Marine > Intertidal zone >...
CCAGATAAAAATAGGGAGATGACCTTGTTTTTCGCTGATGGTTTCACAAAGAAGTTCAAAAAGAGATTGGGATAATCCAATAGTAATTTATCAATAATGTCCTTTGAATTGATCTCTGTCTTTTCGAAATCTTGAAGAATTGAAACAAATTGCTTAAAATCAGGGTTTTGGAAATAGATTAGCTGGAGAAATTTGGCAAGAGTCGGGAATTCTGAGTAGACACATTTTCTATTTTTTGCTTCATTTAGAATATTTTTTAAAGCTGATAAAGAATTGATTCCAATCGATTTAAAGTGATCTAAACAAAATCGGCCGATTTTAGATAATGCATAGAGATTATTTTCAAGATCTAATATACCGATGGTATTTGCTCCACTAATAAGCTCTGAGTAAGCCTTATTTGCCCATTCACATTTTTCAAGAGTGTTTTTTAATTCAGTAAGACTTTTCCGATGACAATCTTGGAATAAAAACAGTGGAGCGAAGTAATTAATGACATGTGTTCTCCTAAAAGATGAAAAACTCCGGTTCTTCTTTTTTTGGTTTTGAAGTACCGTGATTTCATTTGTGATATCATTTAAATATATGGGAGATGTATAATAAAGTGGTTCTTTGATCCTTACGCTCGAATCTGAAGGAGCCACTGAGATCAAGCCTAAACCGGAAGATAAAGCAGCGCTGGAAATCGTTTCTAATTTATTTTCTACTCCCCCAATATAGGAAAGGTTAACGCCTGATTTATAAGTAATTGCCTGACCAATGGCTTTGGTATAATCCGTGAGTCCTTTTACTTCAATTGCGTACACTTGCTTGATTGGATTTAGCCCATAAATATCGGGATACGTACTTCCTATGAGTAGGCGGTGTTTTTGAAACTCTAAATCTTTATGAATTTGATGATCATCGATCCATACTTGCCATTTCTGTGATTGTAGGTGTTCGCAAATTACAGAAACAACTTCCGCCTCGTTCACAATTATTTATCAGATTTGTTCTATATAAGTCTTATTTAAGAATGAACATAAAATTCTTAAAATTTAAATGACAATTTGACTAATTTCATAGTATAGCATAATGAACGCAGATATATCATAAAAATTAGAATATGATGCTCATCGATCCAATGGGTTAAAACAGAAGAAACCTTCAGATTTAAATTGGTTTGAATTAATGCAAAAAGATAAGACAAACATAGTTATTGAAGATCTTACCTATTTAGAATTGGCGAAGTATCGCATCCGATCTTTCATTACACAGGTTATTGCATTTTTGGATGTAAGGATTTTTCCTTCCGATATGGAAAAACTCGACTTGGTCGTATTTCTCGCGTAGTTTAAATACCCGATTATTCCATTTCGATAAATGATAAATTTATTTTTTTACCAAAATTCTTTATTATATATCTTATCAAACCATTCCTTTAATTTTAGTGGTTTTGCTTCAATTTCTCTTAAGCACATTCCTAACCAATTCTTAGCTCTCGCGATGGGATGATTAAGGGGAAAATTAAAATATAATCTTGTTTTATGATACATCATTCCCTTATTAGAATTAAAATCATAATCTTGACCAAAATTTAACATATTTGTTAATTTGTCAAATGGGACTCTAATATCCTTAGGACCAGCCCTTAAATATAATGTAAATCCAATAGCCATTACTTTTTTATTATAAGACTCACTTTCATACCAACTACAATCCCCAGAATTATTGAAATAAAGATCCGTTTCCATATCTTTTTCAATAGCTATAGCCCACACTTTGTCTAAAGTTCTTAAACTATTTTTAACAATAGTCTCAGCTATCTTAATCATTTCTAAATATTCTTGTTCATCGTCTATATATATAGGACGATTTTTTGGATCTACCCTCCAATTTCTCATTGCTTCTTTAAATTGTTCTGTATAGTCAATAAAGGGTAATAAAATTAAGGGTCTTTCTTTCATTTTTTATACTTTTTCCGGTTTTTTATAGTATTCTCTTTCTTTACTTAATTGCAGGATTCTACTCTTTTATATCTTCTCTTATTTATCTAAAATCAATTATTATTGATTTAAATTATAAAAGTGATAAACAAAGTGTTAAACAAAAAATCTGAAATTACTATCCTTTTGAGTTATTTTTTATCACCTTCATGATTATTTAGATTTCAAGTTTAGCTTAATGTAAAGTCAATATATAACTTTTTTAGAATTCTTTCAGTACAAAATCTGAAATTTAATTATTTTCTAAGAAAGTAGTAGTTTAATTAATTATATCTTAGGGAGAGGTTCTCCCCTTTTTTTACAAAACCGTAACCGTTTAAAGAAGGACTTCCCATCATTATCCAATTCTATATTTTATAAGGAAGAAAGAATCTTCAAATTCTGAAATTAATGGATTACTTTTCATTAGTAATAGACTCAATATATTAGGTAATTTTATAAATAAACAATTTAGTTCTTTTTGGCCTAGAGGATTAAGTAGTACTATGAATAAATATTAAATTACAAAAATTTCAGTTGCAGCTTTAATAAAAATCATTTGGGGGAAAAATTGGATTATTTTGTTCTTGGACATTTGGATGCTAAAAAAGATTTGAACCTAAGAAACTATTTTATAGAACCTAGTCAATATCAACAAAAATTTGAAAATTATATATATAAAATTAAAGAGTCTAATGATTCGGTTAAATTCCCAGTTTTACAATATAACAAGCTAATAGCTAATAAATCTTGACGATTTGCCACCGTTATATTGGTGGCTTAGGAATTAAAAATTAGCTTAGTTAGTTTAAGTGTTAAAATGAGAAATACCGCATTAAGAATGTTTGTTTAGCCTGGTTTTGCTTAAATAAAAATTTAAATAACAAATATTTTACTAGAGTTAAAAGCAAACTCCTTCAAATATAAAACATTGATGAGGTCATTAAACTGAACTGTGAATATTGTAAGAATAAGATCTCTCCTTTTGCTATATCTTGTCCTAAATGTGGTCATCCCAATGAAAAAATTTCATATTCCAAATTGCAAGAATATTCTGCACCTGAAGATAATATTTTTAGTTCACTTATACAATTAGGACGTAATGGTTGTATGCATTTTTTGGTGGTAACTTCTAAAGATCTTTTGAAAATTAATTGGAGTAATAAGGAAGCTATTAAAACCATTAAAAAAGTAATTAAGGATGCACCATCATTCCTTGCAGTGAATACATATAATAAATTAACAAATGCGAATAGAGATGAGATTAGAAAATTACTTAACGTAGGAGAGACCACTCATAGTTTAGTTTTAGCAAAATCAATAGAAGAAAGTATGATAGAATTTTTAGATGAATTAAGTATCAAATATATTAGTTATCCTAATATAATGGATGATATATCCTCTACAAAGTAGGTAAAAAAGGCTATGATAAAGCATCTTTTACTTATTCTTTCCACATCTAAATCTTTCCGTCGTCCATGAAGTTCTTTTTCTATTCTACTTCTCTCGGCATCAATTAACTGCTTTTCTTTATAAAGATTTCTCAGTCTTTCTTCTAGATGTCGGCATATAATATTAAAGGATCAACTGACTCTTGTTTAGCTTGTTGCTCCATATTATGGATAAAGGTATTCCATGTATCCTCAACACTTAAATCCTTTAGTTTTTTCTCTATTTTTTAATGTCCTTCCTCTTCGACTAGATAATTCAAAAATAATTTTTTATTTCTTCATTTATCTGAAATTATCTCTGGAGATTCTCTGTACTTCATGTAATATCTTAATAGAATAGTTTAGGAATCAATAAAGTCAGCACTTGTGATTTCCTTAGAAGCCATATTGGATTTATTAAAAAACTTATGAAGCTGAGAAAGATTCTCATCATTAGGATGCTCAATATATTTGTTAATAAGTAGTTTACCTTGTTTAGAGAAATTATGTGATTCAATCTTATTTTTTATACTCTGAATGATTAAACTTAATACTTCTTTGGATGTTCCAAAAAGATTTTCAATCGAGTTATTTAAAATCTGTATTTTCTTTACATTTAGAGGAATTCATACAATTCTTTTTAAGTAATTACGACTAAGATTGATTTCTTTAAGGTTCTGAGCTATAAAATGGAGTTTTTCAATCTCAAATAATTTATTATGGGCTAATTCTAATCTCTCAAGTGATATTAGATTCTCGGGTAATGTATCGATTAATTCAATATGACTTTTAGTTAATTTCAGGAACATGTTTGAAAATTCGATTTAAATCACCAAAATGTTTTGATTATCCAAACCCCTTACATTTAATTCCTACTTTTTCAAGGGGTTATAGTTCTAAATAATCGCTACGATCAGTGCTTAAACCTATTTTATTATAGATTTCAAAATTGATTAAATCGATGTCGCTGCCATTATCCTTAACATCAATTCCAAAGATGAGGGCAATTAACATTATTTCTTTTTGTGCAAATAAAATTTCTAGATAATCTTGGGTTTTATTCTTGACGATAGAATAAAGTTGCTCTTTAATAGTTGGAAGATTCTCGGGTAGCGTACTTTTATTTCTAAGATACAATTCTTGAATTAGAGTTTCGTGGTTTTCCTTTTCTTTTAAAATTTTAAATAATAAATCAATGTATTCGTTTATATTAGAAATTGTATTAGAATCACGTTTATCAGGTGGTGCCTTATTTTTATATTGTTTTTCTAACATTTTAAGTAGGTTAATGCATTTGATTGCTTCCTTTTGTACCCAAGGGTGTTTATTTTGAATTAATGTGGAAATTAATGGTAATAAATTCTCAATATGTTCAGGTTGTTCTTGACAGAGTCGTTTGACTTCATCTATTGAAAGAAGCAGTTCTATACCAGAATTGAGTAATAAGTCTTGTTTTAACCGTGAGATTTCATTAGATCTATTAGCCATTGAGCCTCTCCCTTAATAGTATTAGATAAATCTTATTGTTTTAGATTACTTTGACTTTTAGTTAATTTCAAGACCATATCTGAAAATTCGATTGGGAGATCAGAAATTACGATTGTTCCATCTTCTTCGATATAGAAAGTGATTTTATGCTTAATAAAATCGTTAGGATTAGAATCCATCACCATTACCTCCCTGAATGCCCATATTCGTTAACTTTAATTCCTATTTTTTTATAATATTCAGGTTTCTTCTCTCGTGTTTTTATAACTCCTAGCTTCTTTTCTAGATCACCTGTATCTTTAAGACAAGTAGGGCCCTCACCGTTTTTAACATCAATTTGGACATTTCCATCTTTATCAATTAAAAATTCAATTTCTTTTTTAGGCATTTTTTACCACTTCCTAACAACCACTTTAATAGTATTTTCTTCAAGTTTTTTCTGTTCTACTAATTTATATCCCTTTTTTTTCATTTCTCGGCGAATCATATTCAAAGAATAATTTTGTTTAACATCTCGAATAAAATCATCTTTTTTAACTGCAGATACCCCCCACCAATCTGCAGTAATCTGGTAATTCCCCTCTTTATTTCGAGTAAAACCAATATCGTAAGAGGAGTTTAATTTGATTAAAATGTCGATATCTGATTTTTGACCGTTATAGCCTATTAAAGTTAACTCCCCTTCAGATACATTGTAATTCAATTGTTTCAAGGTAGAAATTAATAATGCTTTATCATAAATTTTTGTTTGAACTTTTGTGAAATGAGACATCTCAAAATTCATATAAATTATATAGATAAAAATTTTTCTACTATTAGGTCATATTTTAGCTAAATTCCACGAAATCTCCTCGAGAATATTGCTTATCGATAATTTTTTTAAATTCTTTTTTTTGTTCATTATCATTTATATCTATAAAATTATCTAACTCATTAAAGAAGCTGGGGATTTCGATATCTGTTAGAAGAGCTTTTGTGATTTCTCCAATTAGAATTTCATCTAAATACAATGGTAATTTGAATGCAATTCCATGATCTTCAATACCTTTATTAGTAGTTTTCCAAGTACTTTTATACAGTAATCCTACTTTAATTGCTAAATCATATATCGTAGTATTATTCTCTAATGCAAATGGTTCTCTAAAGATCAAATTGAATTGTTCATTAAACTGGTTCATTGAGGAATTTATAATTTTTTGATGTTTGAGGTTAAGCTTTATTTTTAAAAAGAGAGATATCCCTTTCTTTTCTAAGTCAGTCAAAGCATTGATACATCTACTTATTTCGTTAATAATTTCTTGTTTATATTCAATTATAATACTATTTTGAATGTCTTGAGATTGAAATCCAAGTAAAATATCATAATTTGCTCGTTTTTCGAAAATTTTTGCAAATTTATTCCATAGTTTGTTAAATTCTTCTTGATTCATTGAAGGAAATTTTGTTAAAATATATGAAGATGCATCTACCAGAAGATCTGATTTGGAATATCTTTTATATTTATATATCGCTGTGATCCCTGTTTCTTTATGTACATTAAACAATGCGAGGAAAATTAATTTAATATCTTTCCCTAATTTCTTTATAGCTTTTTCAAGCTTTAAATCTTGGAGTTTTACCATTCTATTTTCCTGATTAGAAAATAAATTATTGTGATTTTTCACAATTATAGTTCAAGTTCAAATGATCTATCTTTCGAAAAAATTTCTAGTTCACTAGCTGGTCGTGTTCGCTTAGATGCCCATTTACGCATTTTTTCGATCTCCTCCTTCATAAAGGTAGATAAAGGAACTAGTTTCTCTAAACTCTTTAAAATATGGTATGTTTCTAAATCAGCGTTCTCATTATTTAATTTTTCCTCATAAGCATCGAAAAGTGCAGATATAATCGCAGATTCAATTTCTGCTCCACTAAATCTATTTGATTTGTCAACTAATGTATCAAGATCAAAAGATGATGTGTTCCTGTTTCTTCTTGTCAAATGAATATCAAAAATCTCTCTCCTTTCTTTTTTATTCGGAAGGTCTATAAAAAAAATCTCATCAAATCTTCCTTTTCGCAAAAATTCAGGAGGGAGAACATTGACATTATTCGCTGTGGCAACCACAAATACTGGTGCTGTTTTTTCTTGCATCCATGTCAGAAAAGTTCCAAAAACCCTTGCTGTGGTTCCAGCGTCCGAAAAACTTGAACTTTGTACACCTGCAAATCCTTTTTCAATTTCATCTACCCATAAGATGCATGGTGAAATAGATTCTGCTAATTTTATCGCTTTTCTAATATTATTCTCTGAAGATCCGACAATACCTTGAAAAAGTGCTCCTACATCAAGCCTTAATAAAGGGAAATTCCAAATATTTGCAATTGCTTTGCAACTAAGAGATTTTCCACAGCCTTGTATTCCGATTAGTAAAAGACCCTTAGGAAAAGGCAGTCCAAATTCTCTAGCTTTGTCTTGGAAAGCATGTTTTCTTTTAATTATCCAGCTTTTAAGATGAGATAATCCTCCTACATGTTCTATCCTTTCTTGCGAGTGAAAATATTCGAGGATGCCCGTTTTTCGAATTATTTGTTCCTTTTCTTGAATTATTACATCTAAAGAATATTCTTTTTTTTCCACAAGTGATTTATATAACACATTTTCAATTTCATTCTGAGTTAATCCCATTAAGGTTTTAATAAACTGTTCTTTTTGTTCCTCACTGAGATGGAGCTCTAACTTCTTTTGATTAATCATTTTAAAATGTATTTTTTCGAAAATGGTTTCAATTTCTTCTTGGTTTGGAAGGGGAAAGTCTACAACGGTAATCTCTTTTTCGAGTTCTGGGGGTATCCTTAAAATTGATGATAAAATAATGACTGTTTTTCTTGATTTTTTTAATACTATACTTAATTCCTTCAATAAACGGATTACTTCATGGTCCATTTCAGTCATGAACGAATGAAAATCGGAGAGAATAAAAAGAGCGTTCTCTTTATTATCATGAATAAATCTTAATGCTTCAAGTGTGTCAATCTGCTCGTCTCCAATTTGTTCATAATCAACAATATCCCGAAACCCACTTGTCTCGCTCCATACATATTTTTTTTTCTCGTCTTTACCAATGTGTTTTATCAAATTAATAACGCGGGCTTCTTCTGAGGATACTATATAAATAATAGGGTACCTCGCTTTTATCATAATATTGACTTGTTCTAATTCTTTTATCATTTTTATCACTCAGTGTTCTTTTTTTATATATTTTTTAAAATCAGAATTTTATTTCATTGATTTATGAATTTTGCACAATTTCTCCATTATAGGCTCTAATTGATTTGTATCCAAAGAGTCTAAGGTCTCCATAAAAAATGTGTCAGCAATAAACATAAATTCTTCAAAAAACGTATCAATTGAACTTCCATTATGGATTGGTTTCATCATTTCTTGATAAATTTTTTCAAAAAATAGATTTGTAGTTTTTGTTTGGAGTTTGGCATAATTTTCTTTTAATTCGTCATTGAGAGTTCCAAAACGCTGATAATTTGTATCGTATGTCTTAGAAATTTTTTGTTCGAATATGTTTATTTTATCACTCCATTCTTTCTTCAAATCATTAAATTGATGGTTAAACGTAGTTATCATTTCTTTTGAGTCATTTTCGATTGATTTTTGTGTATTGTACTCAATGTCTTTTTTCAATGTAACGAATTTTTCCTCTCTTTTATCTATTATCTTCAAGCGCGCGAGTTCTATTTCCTTCTGCTTAATTTGCTCAAGTTGGGCATGTTTTATCACTTGTTTCTTTCTTAGTTCTAATAGTACAGACATTAAAGTAACAAGCATACCTCTAATTTTATAAATTTCACGAATCATAATAGAAATTCGATTAATGTTATTTTTAATATAATCAAGAGTATTCATCAAACTATTTTCTGAGAATTCTCCCAATTCTTTTAGTTGATTTAGTAAATTGTTTGTTTGGATATTTATTATCTCGAAATATCCATCTGACTCATAAATTCTATATTGGGATAATTGATTAAACTCATTTTTAATTGACTCGCAGGATTCAAAAATCCACTCTAAAATTAGTCTAACAGGATTACCTGATAATTTTGAATTAATGGTTATAATGTTTAAAAAGATTATGAATAAAGCAGGAATAATATAGAAAGTAATATCATTAATCAAGAGTAAATTTAAACCTAATGAAAAAATAATGAGAATCGAGCAGATGGTAATTGAATATCGAATTATCTTGATTAATTTTTTTTTATTAATTAATTTTAGTTCAAGAACATCCTTTGTTAATTTTTCAATATTTTCCCATTTTGAATTATCATATAAAAGTATCTTCATGTTTTGACAAACTCCAAGAATTTTCATTTCTTTTGTATAAATCGAAAAAGTGATAATAGAAATTATAGCAGAACTAATCTGCATTATTATTATAACTATACTGATTATATCAGAGTTAGAAGAAAAAAGGAAATAGGTTGTACCGATGATTAACACAAAATATAAGCCAAGTTGATAAATTAAATTTTTATATTTGAGCATCTCTTATTCTCCATTAATACTACTTGTAGTATATAAAATATTTTTCATTTTCATTACAATAAACTATTAAGATTTCTCGATTCTTAAAGAACTTCTCAATTCTCTCTTCCATTATTTTCAATTCCTCAAGGCTTTCCCTTCCCATAGTTTTTTGTATTTTATACATACTTCCGTTATGTATAATTTGAGATTCATATTTGTTAATGGTTAGAATTTCGTTTTCTCTTCCAATAAGGTTAAATTTTTCACGTACGGGAAGTTTCGGGGATTTATTTTGAGTGTTAACACTTATTTCTTTACTACCATCTATTACAGATACTTTTTCTGTTTCTGGTTTAAAAATTGGTTTATTTCTTATTAAATCTATAATCGATTTTATCATATGAAAATTATTAGAGGTAAGGTTTTTAAAAAAACTCATAAAATCTTTATTAGAAAAAGTTTTTTCATGGTTTTTCTCAATAGCTTGTAACAATTCTATTGTCTCATATCTAATAAGGGAATATTCATTACTGACATATTTGATTAAATTTTCAGTTTCAACATCAAATAAGTCTACTGATTCAATTTCTTCTGGAATATGAGGGGGACTTACTTCTATTTTTTCTTTTTCTTCAATTGGTATGGAGTCTATAGTTAATTCTTCATCTTCTTCTGGGGTTAGTTTTTCTTCAGAACCATTTTGTACGCTAACCTGTATTTCTTCATCATTTTTAATATTATTAATCATATTCATTGTTTTTTCAAAATTGAGATCGATTTTTTCTAAAATATTTAATTCAAGATTATTGATTTTTGATTGAACAGATTTTTCTAAAGCCGGTAAATTTTGGTTTAAATTCTCTATTTCAGATTTAAAGATTTTTTCTATATCTGAAATATGTACATCTCTTACTTTTTGAGTCAATTGAATATTGTTATCTCTAACATGCTCTTGATCTATCTTAGATTTAATTTCTTGAATGATGGAATTAAATTGATCTTTTATATCTAAAACCTTGGATACGTTATTCTCATCCGGCATCAATAAATCTTCTTTTAGATTTGATAAATCTTCTTTCGTTTTATCTAAGGTATCCTTAGAAAATTTTTCCATTAATTCTGTTTTTAAACTTGGTTCTCCTAAGATCTGGGGATTGCGAGAGGATGTTGAGAATATTTGTAAAATGATAAGTAAAGTAAATAGCATTAGTGTTATAGTTAATCCTGCAGAAAACCAAAAGGTATCCATTGTGTAAAAAAATACACCTAAAAATACTACTAACTCTATTCCAATTAAATATGATAAGCTACTTCCAATTTTTAAAGACATTTTATAATTCTCCTTTTTTTATTTTATTATCCATCTAATTATATATTTCCAATTTTATTTGTATTGAAATTCCATGAAGGGATCATAATATCCCCCCCAGATTGTTTCTTTATTTACTAGTTTATTTTGGAATTCTATCAGTTCATTATAAAATTGCTTAGGGTTCTCTTGATTTTTCTTATATTGAATTAACCAATACATAGAGGATTCAAAACCAGCTTTAAGTGTATATTCGATAACTTTTAAGCAGATTGATTGGTTTAGATTCATTTTAATCAAGAAGGGTTTGATTAAATACAGTATTTGTTTAATTGAATCCTTCGTAGTGATTTTCTTGTGTAGGTCCCCATACATTTTGCCTTGATATATAAACCTACGAGGAAAAAGTAAAAATGCTATTAGATTATGATATAATTCGTTCTCTATCTTGAAGGAACATTTTAAATCTTGAAGATCCTTATAGTTGCATTCTTGATTTTTTTGGCAGAGAGTACAAATAGATTTAATTTCATTTTGAAAGGAATGGTAAAGTCTGGTCATTACCAGACTTTGAATAGAATTAAAACCTTTATTAATAAATTCAATTCTGAGCGCTTCATAATGGTTTTTTGGTAGAACTTTATTTATAACATCTACTATCTTATCTTCAATTTCTAATGCTAATTGACATATTCCTTGAAGAATTATTGCCATTGCAATCGTTCGCGCTAATGAGATCTGTGTATCAAAAATCCGAATTTCTAATGTATTATAATCAGTAAAGGGATACATATCTACCATCCGGCAGGAATTTATATCTGAATTTATATTTTTTGCAAAATCACGCTTATTAAGACTATTTTGAGGTGCTATTGGTTTAATTTGGTTAGTATTTTTCAATCTACAACAACGAATAAACTGATTTGAGATTTTAGTTTTAAATATATCATCTTGAATCTCTATATTTTTGGTACCAGGTTTCTCAAAGTAAGAAAAGCTTAATATTGACAAGTAGGGTAAAAATAAGCGAAGTATATTATATATTTTAATCCGTTTTTGGATATCTTCTACCCCTATGTGATGATGTTCCCCACAATAATTTTTATCTATTTCAGGATGTCCGGCTAATAGAAAGAATTTCATACCTAATTTATTACAAGCAGTATAAGTTGAGAATAAAATTGTTTCAAGCCACCATTTTAATTCCTTAACGCTTGCACAAGGAGGAGTAACTAATTCTAATGTAATAAAACTTCCAGTACCAATATTAGTATCCTTACCTACGATATCAATTGGTTCAGATTTAAAATTATCATAATCTTTTTGTTCAATTTCAACAAAGATTGTCTTAAGTTTCTTGAAATCTTTTTTATTAGGTCTAGATCTTAAAATTTCTTCAGTACCAATTCCTATATTAATTACCTTTTTTGAATATTCAGAATTACGAATTTTTGGTTCTATAATTTTATAAGTTTCTTCTATAAGTTTTTTAAATTTATTGTTATCATTCATTGGTTGAAAATTACTATCTTGGAGAAAATATTCCATCTCAACACCATGTAAGTATTGAAATTTATTTGATTCCCCAAAAACTTCAATTAGATTCCAATAATTTGATTTTATCAATACAATGTTCCTCCATTTCTTGTATCAGATGTTATATTGAATGCAAAATTATTTGCTAACTCTTGGTACCAATCTATTAACTTCTTAACACTTATAGCATAATGAAATTCGCCATTTCCGACCTTAGCTACTCGAGTTAGAAGTGTTTGTGCTTCTCTCATTGCGTCACCAATCCCTATGGCATAAATAACAAAAGGTATTTGATGTTTATTTAAATCATCTTTTAAAGCATAGATTGTATTAATTAATCTCTGAGAATTATCTAAACTCTGAGGAAACGGCCTTCCATCTGTTAATAATAAAATCATAAGAGGATTTTTACTTTTCTCTTTTATTTTAAAATCAAGAGCAATATCACGACAGCAAATTAAACCACTGCTAATATTTGTATTCCCATATCTCATGAAATCGGAATCTTTAATTGCTTTTGTTAAATCATTACAAATTTCAGCATTAAATTCCGATGCTTCTATATAAAATTTATCTCTAATACTAATTGGTTTCGCTTCATCAGCATACAGAACAAAAGCACACTTCTCACCAAAACCCCTTGATATTTTTAATTGAAAAAACAATAAAGTAGCAAATAATACAGAATCTAATCTACTTGCTCCTCTCTTCTTTGTTTTAATCTCCCAAGAACCATCAGGATTTTGAATAGGTGTTTCTTTATACATATTTGTAGGCTTTAACCGATTAAAAAGTTGACGTAAAGCTGTGTTTTTATAGATATCACGAGTGTTTTTATTAAAGTAGTCATTATCACCGATTAATCTTGTTTTTAATTCCATCAATGTATTATCAATACCTTCTAAATTGACATCATATTGCGTCATACTTCTAGATTTATCTATCAATAAAATCGCGTTAAATGGCATGGATTGCACTTGTTCTTTTAAAGTAATATCGCAGGAAGAACGCAAGCGAAAGACATTTTTATTTTGAAGAAAAGGTTCCATAATTGTAATTCGTAGCGTAGAATATTGTTCGGGCCAGTATAATTCGGAAGTTTTAACAAAGTAATATGAATCTAAAAAATCCCGTAATTTTCTCAAATGGCTCTCTTGGAAAAATTCTCGAGGATCAGCATCTGTAGTCGAAAATTCTATAATGACTTTGTCCGCTTCAACAATTTGACCTTTATACAACTCCACATCGATGAAAGTACCATCTTGAATACCTAAATTACTTAAAATATTTGGATCTCCCAAAATTGTATCTTTAATTGCTCCTTCATCAATAATGGCAGTTAAAACAGCAAAATTTGACGAATCCTCATCAGTAATTTTCACTAATTGGTTTTGTTCTATTTCTAACTCATCAATATCACTAGGATGAAATATTGCTTTTCCATCATTTCCGCCTTGAAGCTGTATTTCCATCAATGTCATAGTTGCTTAAATCATCTTCATTATTTCACTAAAATTGTGTTTTTAATAGAGAAATTGAAAATTCATTTGCTAAATTTTCAAACCACTCTGTTAGTTCACTAAATGTTTTTGTGAAGTGGTATTCCCCTCTGCCAATGCTTGCAATACTAGTTAAAAGATTACCATCTACTTGATCCTCTTGACCAATACCCAATGTATAGATTACAATTTGCTTATTCATACTATCAGCTAATTTCATTAATTCTTTCACCTTATCTTGAATCTTATCTAATGGATCATTTTTTTTTGGTTCTGGATGACCATCAGTTAAAAATAAAATTAGAATAGGGTTATAACTCAATTGAGCAAATTCTTTAATCTTGCTTTTTATTTCCTCAATTGCAGGAGAAAACATTGTCTGATTAATCGAAATATCTGAAGGATTAAATAAATTTTCTTTTAAATCGTTAATAATATCAATATTAGTAAAATCAGTAGAATTAAATATACCCTTTTTGTCTCCATATGTATAACTTTTTGTACTTCCTGAATATAGGATTATACCACATTTTTCTCCAAGACCCCGACTAATTTTTTGACTAAAAAACATTAATATTGCTACAAAAGTAGCTTCAATTCTGCTTATATTATATTTTTTTTTATCTAATACAAGTTTGGGTTTTAAATGCCCCAACCAATCTTTTAAATTAGTATGAGATATATTTTCACCATCATATAATCCAATTAAATTATCGATAGCATTTTCCATTCCCATGAATTTTATATCCT
>Ga0307442_1000922_pt1 | contig 14497 bp, 18 predicted proteins | sample SalMarWE160430MG_FD_202143 | JGI IMG/M metagenome (GOLD analysis project Ga0307442, IMG submission 202143) | Salt marsh sediment microbial communities from the Plum Island Ecosystem LTER, Massachusetts, United States - WE1604-30 | ecosystem: Environmental > Aquatic > Marine > Intertidal zone >...
GGTCGGGGGTTCGATTCCCTCAGCCGGCACCAATTAGTAGCGTATCAGCAGCAACTTACGTCGCTGACCAGCGTAGGCGACACGGCTCTGGCGCCTGTCCGCTTCATGTCCGCCAACAAGGGTGAGGACTGGTGATGGCCCGATTGCTGAAGGTTTCTGCCCTCGCCGCCCTGACGGGCCTCGCCGTTGCTTCTGCCGCCTCGCCTTCCCATGCGCGACCTGACGCGCGCACGATGACCTGTTCGCAGGTGCACGAGCTCCTCGCTAAAGAGCACGCCGTCACCTTCACGACGGGGCCGAACACGTTTGCCCGCTACGTCGCACCCGGCAGCTGCGACGGAACGCGGGTGGGACGGCCTGCCATGATTTCCACCACCGACACGAACCAGTGCGCCGTGCACGCCTGCGGCCCGCGCGTGCAGAACAGGCGCAACGACTGAGGGTGCGGCGGGTGCTTTCCGCCGCCCCCGCTTCATATCGCTTCGGTACGGAGCAGACGCCGCTATTCGGCGGCGATGAACTTCTCGGTGCGGAAGTCGGGGGCGCTCTCAGGGTCGCTCTTGCGGCTGACCTTCACCGTCGGCAGCTTGGAGACGCCGGACGGCTCGACCGTCGACACGTCGATGTCGTCTTCCGCTGCCCTGAGCGCGCCGAGGAAAGTATTGAGCTCAGCAAGCGTCATGCGCAGGTAAGCTTCCGAGGACTGACGCTTCTTGCTCTCGTCGAGAACCGAAAGCGAAAACCCCATGCGCTCCAGGTCGAAGTCGCGGATCTCGATGCCGATATTGAGCTTACTCATGACACATCTCCTCAGCTCGCGAGCCGCCAACAATTGTCCATCTGCCGGCGCCTGTCCAACGAGGACTAACGAACTCTTAACCATCGCGCCAGAGCCCGGAGCGCGCAGGGTTAACCTGTCGCGGCAGGACAACCCCTCGTCCGGCCGCCTGAGAATCGGCCCTTCGATTATCTAAAATGCAATCGATTAATATTCTTCGACTGCGCCGGCCTCACGACTGCCGCCCACGACTAAGCAGGCGAAATGTAGCGGCCGCGGGGCGCCGACGCGGCGGGCGCGCGGCGCCTTTCCGGCGCTGCAGTGGCCTCGCATTCAACCCGGCCGCTCCCTATCCACTCCGCGATTCCCCTTATAGAACCCAGTCATGACGAAGATCGCCCTTCTCGCCAGCGACGCGCCGGAGGCTCACGAGGCCGCAAAGGCGCTCCGCGCCAAATATGGCGAAGTGTCCGTCGGCGAGGCTGACGTCGTCGTCGCGCTCGGCGGCGATGGGCTGATGCTGAGCGCGCTGCACGAGACGATGAGCACCGGCAAGCCGATCTACGGCATGAACCGCGGCTCGGTCGGCTTCCTCATGAACGAGTACAATCCGGACGGGCTCCTGGAGCGGCTCGCCGCCGCCAAGGTCGAGACCATCCATCCGCTGCTCGCCACGGTCACCAACGACGCGGGCACGAGCCGCGCGCACGCCATCAACGAGGTCTCGCTGCTGCGTCAGTCCTACCAGGCGGCGAAGCTCAGGATCAGCGTCGATGGTCAGGTGCGGCTCGACGAGCTGATCTGCGACGGCGTGCTCTTGGCCACCCCCGCCGGCTCGACCGCCTACAACCTCTCCGCCCACGGGCCGATCCTGCCGATCGACGCGCCGCTTCTGGCGCTCACCCCGATCAGCGCCTTCCGCCCGCGGCGCTGGCGCGGCGCGCTGCTGCCGAACCATGTGGAGGTCGTGATCGCGGTGCTCGAAGCCGACAAGCGCCCGGTCAACGCCGTCGCCGATCACGTCGAGTTCAAGAGCGTGAGCGAGGTGGCGATCGCGGAGGACCGCAGCGTCTCGTCGCTCATCATGTTCGACCACGAGCATTCTTGGGACGAGCGCATCCTCGCCGAGCAGTTCCGCTACTGAGCGCCCTCCCGTCTTTGCGGCGGTGCCGTCCCTCGCGCACGCGACGCGTCGAACTCCGACCGCACGGCCGCCTGAAATTGCGGCGCGCCGCCCTTGACCCAGAACGGCTCGGCCGTCGCGACGAGAAATTCGCCAAAGAGCTTCAATGCCTCCGCGCGAAGCACGCCGCTCACGACCTGCAACGACTGCGGCCGGTGACGCGGCGGGCTGTTGTCGAGCTGGACGGCCGAGCATCCGCCGTAGGCGTCCTCCATCGCGAAGACGAGCCGCGTAATCGGGAGATGCAGGAGGGCGCCGAAGCACATCACGCAGGGCTCAAGTGTCGTGTAGAGCGTGAGGTTGTCCGAATTCTTGAAGCTGGTGACGCCCTCGAACACCCGCCGAAAGACGTTCATCTCCGCGTGGCTCAGTACGCTCGACTCCTCTGTCTTGCGCGCGCGCCCGAGAACGCGGTTTCCGTGCGCGACAACGGCCCCGACCGGGAAGATGCCTTGATCGAGTGCGACGCGCGCCTCGGCGATCGCCTGGCCCATCATCTCTTCATCGGCGGTGCGATTCATGTCTCTCAAGGTGTCCGTTGCGAGAAGCGCCGCGGCCTCTCGCCCGCCCGCATGATCGTAGGGTTGGCTGTCTCGAAGGTAAATCGACGGCCGGGACGGCGCGTTGCGCCGTTTCTTCCCTCGACGACCTAGAGTCCGCCGCTGGCGAGGATGATCGCCTCAATACTGGCTGGCGGCACGAGCGGCAGCGGTGCGTTTGTGTAAGCCGTCGCCGACTGCGCCGGCACCGCCGCGACGTAGGTCGGGGCCGGCCGCGGCGACCGCGGCTCGGGCGCCGGCTTCTTCTCCGCGACGACGCGATAGCCGCTGCCGAGGAACCAGCGCGGCGCGGTGATCGAATCAAGCGGCCCGGCCTGCGCGATGACGTTGCGCGGGATATAGGCGCGGCCCGTGGGCTGGCGCTCGTAGAAGGCATTGCCGCCGGCAACCGCCACGTAGTGCATGTTCGAATAGCGGTAGGTGCGCCCGGCGGTGTGGAAGAACATCGCGTTGCCGACGGCACGATGACGCTTGCCGCGCAGCACCTGGTCGGCGACGTGATAGGCGCGGTCGCGGCTCTTCCCCGCCGGCATGCTCCGCGAAAGCGTGCCCGGCGCAAACTGGTTCTTCTGTCCAACCACGGCGCAGACGCTGTTCGGGTATTTGCTGGATTCGACGCGGTTCATCACCACGGTTCCGACTGCCAGCATCCCCTCGTCGCTCGAGCGGATCGACTCGAAATACATGACCCGCGCCATGCAATCGCGGTCGCGCATCATGGCGCCGGAGAAGTGCCCGCAGGCCGCGAGCCAAGACGAGGCGAAGCCGAGGGCGGCAAGCCGCAGGAGGCGCTTGAATGCGCCCGAGCGTCGATACGCAGCCATACGAAAACCGGACAATTCGCCAATTCGACAGCGCGCATCTTGGCCGGGAAGGCAGAAACGATTGGTAAAGAAACGGTCGTCCGCGACCGCGAAACGAGCATCGATTTTGCCGGACCTGAAGGGCCGATCCGCCACAGCGCGGAAGCTAAGCCGCCTTGAGATGCCCGGCCGATTCGCGCGCCGCCGCGCGCTTGGCGTCGCGGGCGAAGCGCCTGAGCAGCGCCAGGATCTGGTCGAGCTCGCGATCCCGGCGCGTCTCGTAGCGCGCCACGATTGCATCGATCAGATAGGTCGCGCGACGGTAGTCGCTACCGGCGCCGGTCTCGCCTTTGCGGATGGCGTCGACCGCCGCGATGAAGACCGGGAACGTCTTTGCCGGCAGTTTCGCCTTCTGCAGCAGCGCCCGCAGGTTCCCCGCCCGCCCCGAGGCGATGAGCGCCGAGACGCGCTCATGCGGCACGCCGGCAAGCGCCGACAGCGCTGTCTCGAAGAGGAGCGTCTGCCCGGCCGCGACGGCGCGGATCAGGAAGGCCGGCGTCAGCGCGTCGCCTTCGATGAGCTGGTCGACAAGCGCCGGCATGTTCTCCGCCGGCGCTTCGAAGGCCGCGGCGATGGTGGCGCATTCGCGCGCGTCGCGCGTCACCGTCGCGGCGCGCTCCGGCGTGGTCCAGCCATGCGTGACGATGAGATCGCAAAGCGCCTCCGCGAGCTTGCCGAGCAGGATCTCGCGAACCTCGAGCGGCAGATCGCGCCGGTCCAGGAGCGCCAGCCGCACTTCCGGGCAATCGCCGTGCCGCATGACGATGCGGTCGAGCGAGAAGCGCGGCACCCGCGCCCCCGGGTTCGACACCAGCGCTCGGCAGGCTCCGGCCGTCCCGACCTCGCCGATCGCCGCCGACACGGCGCGCGACAGGAAGGGCCGGCTCGCGATTGCCACCTGCATGCGTTCGCTGCGCATGGCAACCATGTCGACAAGCTCGCTGTCGAGGATGACCGGCGAGCGCTCAGCCAGCATCGTGGCGATCGGCTCGGCGTCGGCGGCAAGCGCCATGATGATGTGCGCCGGCGCCTTCTCGCTGCGCGAGAGCGACTCGGCCAGCGCCGCCCTGACCTCCGTCGCCGGGTCGTCGAGGAGCATCGTCATCGCCGCCTCGATCTCGTCCCGCTCGTCGTCCGGCACGCCCGAGGAGAAATAGACGCGCACCAGCTCGCGCGCGGCCGAGACGCGCCTCGCAACAGGCGCCTGCCGCGCCCATTGGAGGAAATCTTCAACCATCGCACTCATGGACAGCCCAAAACCCCCGTGCGCACCGCGTCGACAAAGTTAAGGAATGGTGCACAAAGAGACTTAACGAATCGTTGCCAGGCCGGCGGCCTTCCGGCCGCACCCGGCAGCGGCTAGTCTCGGTTCCGGAGGCTCGGATGCCCGGACTTCACTTCGAGGATTTTGAGCCGGGACAGCTGTTCCGCCACCCGCTTCGGCGCACCGTCACGGAGATGGACAACATCCTCTTCTCCAGCCTCACGCTGAACCCGCAGCCGCTCCATATCGATCGCCACTATTGCGAGACGCAGACCGAGTGGGGCCAGCCGCTGATGAACTCGCTCTTCACGCTCGGGCTGATGATCGGCATCTCCGTCAACGACACCACGATCGGCACGACGATCGCCAATCTCGGCATGACCGAGGTGCGCTTTCCCAATCCGCTCTTCCAGGGCGACACCGTGCACGTGACGACCGAGGTGATCGCCAAACGCGAGTCGCGGTCGCGCGCCGACGCCGGCATCGTCGAGTTCGAGCACAAATGCTTCAACCAGCACGACACGCTGGTCGCCATCTGCCGCCGCAACGCCTTCATGAAGAGACGGGGCTGAATTGCGCTCGCTGCTCTTCGTTCCCGCCGACAGCCCCCGCAAGCTCGACAAGGCGCTCACCACCGGCGCCGACGCGGTGATCCTCGACCTTGAGGACTCCGTCGCGCCGGCGATGAAGGACGCGGCGCGGCGGGGCGCCCTGGCTTTCCTAAGGGAGCATCGGGGCGCCACTCCAAGGCCCTTCCTCTATGTCCGCATCAACGCACTCTCGACGCCCCTTGCCGACGGCGATCTCGACGTCGTCATGACTGCCGCGCCCGACGGGATTATGTTGCCGAAAGCGGTGGGCGGCGCCGACGTGACGCTGCTCGACGCGAAGCTCTCAGTGCGCGAGGCGCTGCACGGCGTCGACGACGGCGCGACACGGATCGTCGTGCTGGCGACGGAGAGCGCGGCTTCGCTCTTCACGCTCGGCACCTATCGTGGCGCGAGCAAGCGGCTCGCCGGCCTCACCTGGGGCGCGGAGGATCTCGGAGCGGAGACGGGCGCACTCGCCACCCGCGTCGGCGGCGATTGGACCGAGCCGAACCGCTTGGTGCGAAGCCTTGCACTTTTCGCCGCGACGGCCGCCGGTGTGCAGCCGATCGACGCCGTCTACCCCGACTTTCGCGATCTCGAAGGCCTGAAGCGCGACTGCGCACAGGGGCGGCGCCACGGCTTCCTCGGCAAGCTTGCCATCCATCCCGACCAGGTCGAGCCGATCAACGAGGCCTTCACGCCCTCCGCCGACTCGCTCGCCGAAGCCAAGCGCATCGTCGCCGCCTTCGCCGCGGCGGACGACGCCGGCGTCATCTCGCTCGACGGCCGGATGTTCGACATCCCGCACCTCAAAGCGGCAAAACGTCTCCTCGCCTCCGCGGCGCAACCGGCGCCACGACACAAGACAAATGAAGCAGCGGAGCCGCCCGCCGAAACGGCTGACGCAGAGCCTTCTACGCCGCCCACGCACCCGTGAGCGCCTCCACATCCGGCCTGTCCCGCTCGACCGACGGTACCATCGCCGTCCCTATGTGGATGAAGCCGGCGATCTTCTCGCCGGGCTTCAGTCCCAGCCAGGCCTTCGCCTCCTCGTCATAGGCGTACCAGCCGGTCAGCCAGTTGGCTGCGAAGCCGTAGGCGTTGGCGGCATGGACGAGGTTCAGCGCCACGCAGGCCGAGGAGAGCTGCTGCTCCCAGAGCGGGATCTTCGGGTGATCGGCGATCGGGGCAGAGACGACCGCGACGACGAGCGGCGCGTCGAGAAAGCCCTTGGCCTTGGCATCGCGGATCGCCCGCTCCTTCTCGTCGGGGTGCTTCGCCGCGATTGTCGTGAGCCCGGCGACGGCTTTCTTCCGCGCCCCCTTGTCGAAGAGGATGAAGCGCCAGGGCGCGAGCTTGCCGTGGTCGGGCACGCGCGCCGCGATCGTCAGCATCTCGCGAAGCGTCGCGGAGCCCGGCGCCGGCTCGCCGAGCTGCGAGGCAGGAATCGTCCTGCGGGTCTTCAGGTAATGGGCCAGCGCTTCGTCCATCGAAAAACTCCCGGGGTCGCTAGGTGATCGCCAAGTCTTGAATTCGCCATCCTCGCGGGCTTACCACGGTCGCCGAGGGATTTGCCCCCGGAATTGTCCCGGAATCTGCATGCGAGGAATGCTGCCGCAGATGTCGCTGATTGCGCGCATTTTCCTGGCGCTCGGCCTTCTCGCCGCCGCGCCGGCTCTTGCGCAGGACGCCGCCGCCCCGGGCGCCGACATCTTCTCGCAGGGCTTCGTGGCGCCCGATGTGAACACGCTGCTGCCGCCCGCGGCCGATACGCTGGCAACGCCGGATGCGCCAACGCCGCCCGTCTCGCGTAGTGCGCCCCTTCCGATCGCTCCCGGCCTCAACCACAGCCTCGTCCTCGAGGCGCGCCTCGTCGCCGACGGCCCGCCACTGACGAACGGCCTGATCTGGCGCGTCTTCGGTGCGCAGCCCGGGACCGACGGCCAGCTCCCGCTCTATGCCGAGACGCCGTCCGGCGGCACGACGACGATACACCTCCCTCCCGGCGATTACTTCGTGCACGCCGCGTTCGGTCGCGCCGGCGCCACCAAGCACGTGACGATCACGAACAGCGACCGGACCGAGTCGCTGGTCATCGACGCAGGCGGGCTCAAGCTCGATTCCGTTGTCGGCGAGGACCAGCCGATCCCCCTCGGCCAGCTCAGCTTCGAAGTGCTGCAGCCCGACGAGACCGGCGAGCTCGTCACCGTCGTCCCGAATGCCGCGCCTCGCCGCATCCTGCGCCTCTCCGCCGGCACCTATCACGTCATCAGCCGCTACGGGAACGTCAACTCCGTGGTCCGCGCCGACATCGAGGTGCAGGCCGGCAAGCTGACCGAGGCAGTGATGCGCCACACCGGCGCGGCGGTCACACTGAAGCTCGTCTCCGAGGAAGGCGGCGAGGCGCTCGCCAACACGAGCTGGGCGGTCACCACGCAGGACGGGATCACCGTGCACGAGTCGGTCGGCGCCTTCCCGTCGATCGTGCTGGCCGCGGGCACCTATACCGCCGTTGCCAAGCATCAGGGCCACATCTACTCGCGCGACTTCACCGTCGAGACGGGGATCGACCGCGACATCGAGGTCCGGCTCTCCGATGTCGCGCAGCCGCAAAGCCTCCCGGACAATGCGCCGCGGGCCACCGGCGGCGAGCCCATGGAGCCGTGAGCTGCCGGCGCTGACGCCGGGCTAGGGCCTGAGATCCGGCGGAGTCGCCTCGAGAAGAAGCTCGCCGATCGCCGCGTCGAGCTTCGCCGAGCTCTGGTCCTTGGTGCCGAGCCGGCGGATCGACACGGTCCCCTCCTCCGCCTCGCGCCGCCCGACGACGAACATCACCGGCACCTTCGCAACCGAGTGCTCGCGGACCTTGTAGTTGATCTTCTCGTTCCGCGTATCCGCACTGGCCCGGAGCCCCGCCGCGGTGAGCTTCGCCGCGACGGTGTCGGCGTAGGAATCGGCGTCGGACGTGATCGTCGCCACGACGACCTGCGTCGGCGCGAGCCACAGCGGCAGCCGTCCGGCATAGTGCTCGAGCAAGACGCCGATGAAGCGCTCGAACGAGCCGAGCACCGCGCGGTGCAGCATCACCGGGCGGTGGCGCGCACCGTCCTCGCCGACATAGGTCGCGTCGAGCCGTTCCGGCAACACGTAGTCGAGCTGATAGGTGCCGCACTGCCAGGTCCGGCCGATCGCGTCGGTCAGGTGGAACTCGAGCTTCGGCCCGTAGAAGGCGCCTTCGCCGGGCGCGTAGTCGAAATCGACGCCGGAGGCGGTCAGCGCGTCGGCGAGCGATTTCTCCGCCCGGTCCCACACCGCGTCGTCGCCCGCCCGCACATCCGGGCGCGTCGCCAGCTTGTACTTGATGTCGCTCAGGCCCATGTCGGAATAGACGCGCGCGAAGAGCGCCAGGAAACGCTGCGTTTCGTCCGTCACCTGGTCGTCGGTGCAGAAGATATGCGCGTCGTCCTGCGTCATCTGGCGCACGCGCAAGAGCCCGTGCAGCGCGCCGTGCGGCTCGTTGCGATGGCAGCAGCCGAACTCCGCCATGCGGATCGGCAGGTCCCGGTAGGACTTGATGCCCTGCCGGAAGATCTGCACGTGCGCCGGGCAGTTCATCGGCTTCAAGGCCATCCAGCGCTCCACCTCGCCGTGGATGACCGGACCGTGCTCCTCGATGCTCGGCGTATGGTCGGGCACCACGAACATGTTCTCGCGGAACTTCGACCAGTGGCCGGACTGCTCCCAGAGCTTGGCGTCGAGAAGCTGCGGGGTCTTCACCTCTTGATAGCCGTCGGCGTCGAGCCGGCGGCGCAGATAGGCTTCGAGCGTGCGCCAGATGGAGAAGCCCTTGGCGTGCCAGAAGACAGAGCCCTGCGCCTCCTCCTGCAGATGGAAGAGGTCCACCTCGCGGCCGATCCGCCGATGATCGCGCTTCTCAGCCTCCTCCAGCATGGTGAGATAGGCATCGAGCTCTCGTCTGCTGGCCCAGGCGGTGCCGTAGACGCGCTGAAGCTGCTGGCGGCTCGAATCGCCGCGCCAATAGGCGCCCGCAAGCTTGGTGATCTTGAAGGCGTCGCCGACGTTGCCGGTCGACGGCATGTGCGGGCCGCGGCAAAGGTCGAACCAGTCGCCCTGGAAATAGATCTTCACGTCCTGGTCTTCGGGGATCGCGTCGACCAGCTCGACCTTGAACATCTCGCCCTTGTCGCGGAAGACCTGCTTCGCGCGCTGGCGGTCCCACACCTCCTTCGTGAAGGGTCGGTTCTGTGCGATGATCTCGCGCATCCTCGCCTCGATCGCAGCGAAGTCGTCGGTGGAGAACGGCTCGTTGCGGAAGAAGTCGTAGTAGAAGCCGTTCTCGATCACCGGGCCGATCGTCACCTGCGTGCCGGGAAAGAGCTCCTGCACCGCCTCGGCGAGCACGTGAGCGCAATCATGGCGGATCAGCTCGAGCGCGGCTGGGTCGTCGCGGGTGACGATCTCTATCCTCGCGCCCTCCGGGACAGGATCGGAGAGGTCGGCGAGCACGCCGTCGACCTTCATCGCCACCGCCTTCTTGGCGAGCGACTTGGAGATGCCCTCGGCCACCGTCGTCCCGGTCGCGCCGCTCTGGAATTCGCGTGTCGCGCCGTCGGGAAGAGAGATTGTGACCATGGTCTTCACATGCGCTGCCGCTTGAGCGGCGGCGCCGCCTTTCCTTCTCCAGTGTCGAGGACTGTCGGCCTCTCGCCTCAATCTTGCGGGATCGAGCGCCAAAAGCCGTAGCGCCACGGCCTATACCAGCGCGCATCCTCCGGCAAGGCTTCCGGCACCGGGTCGAAGCCGTGCGTGCCGCCCGGGCGGCAGCGGGTGAAGCGTGCCAGGGTCATCCAGCCGCCGCGCCACAGCCCGAACCGCCCGATGGCGATATCGGCGTATTCGGAGCAGGTCGGCAGATGCCGGCAGGTGCGGCCGGCGATGCTCGACAGCGTGTAACGGTAGAGCCGGATCAGCCCGCGCGCGAGAAGCGCCGGAACACTGAGCAGCGCGCCGACGAGCCCGAGGCGGCGCACCGGATGGCCGCCGCTCTCCGCTTTCGGCGAGACTACCGCGCTCATAAAGGAGATATGAGCGCGCCGGCGCCGCGCCGCAAGCGAGCGCGCGAGGCGGGGAGCCTTCAGAACACCGGCCGGCCCGGAACCGCGACCCTGGTGCTGTGAAGCGAGGAGGAAGCGGTGATGTAGAGCGTGCGGAGGTCTTCGCCGCCCCAGGTGAAGTTCGCTGTGTGCTCCGGCATGCGGATGACGCCGAGACAGACGCCTTCCGGATCGAACACGTGCACGCCACCCGGTCCGCAGGAATAGAGGTTGCCCTCGCTGTCGATCTTCATCCCGTCGGGACCGCCGACGCCCTCGCCCGTCGTCTCCGCCCACACGCGGCCATTGGCGAGCGATCCGTCCTGCTTCACGTCGAAGACGCGAATGTGCTGGCGCATGGTGTCGTTGACGAAGAGACGCTTCTCGTCGAGTGAGAAGCAAAGGCCGTTCGGCTGATCGAAATCGTCGACGAGAAGCTGCAGCGACCCATCGCCGGGATCGATTCGATAGACGCCGCGGAAGGAAAGCTCCGGATCGCGCGGCACGCCGTAATACTCAACCCGCCCGAAGATCGGATCGGTGAAATAGATCGCGCCGCTGAGGTCGACGACGATGTCGTTCGGGCTGTTCAGCTCCTTGCCGTCATAGTGCGTAGCAAGCACGCTGAGTGACCCGTCCGGCTCCGTCCGCGTCACGCGGCTCGTCGCATGCTCGCAGGCAAGGAGCCGGCCTTGGCGGTCGTAGGTCAGGCCGTTCGTCATGTTGCTCGGGTCGCGGAACGGCGTGACGCGGTCGCCGTCGAGGCGACGGATGATGTTTCCCGGCATGTCGCTGAAAAGGAGGAACGTCTCGCTCGGGTGCCAGAGCGGCCCCTCGGTGAACATGAACCCGGTGGCGATCCGCTTAAGCTCCACCGCGTCGCCGACCACCAACCCGAAGCGCGGATCGCGAATCTCGGCGCTCATGTCAGCCGGACTTCGAGCGGATCGCCTTGACCGACTTCCCGTCGACGAACCAGTCCTCCTGGGTGACGTCTTCCCACACGATCCAGACATCTGCGCCCGGCGGCAGCTCGGCAACCTCGCGGATCGTGTCGCTGATGCGGCGGGACATCTCGTCCTTCCGCTTCTGAGAATGGCCCTTCAGAATCCGAATGCTGACAAACGGCATCTTCCCCCCTTTCGCGAGCGCTTGTTGAGTGCGCCCGTCGCTCTGTCTCGCTCAGTTCCCTTTCGCCTCGATCTGGTTCACCGCGTCGACAACCGCGTCGAAGGTCAGCATGGTCGAGGCATGGCGGGCCTTGTAATCGCGCACCGGCTCGAGAAACTTGAGGTCGGCCCAGCGGCCGTCGGGCGGCGCGCCGTTCTCCTTGAGCATCTTGCGCATCGTCTCGCGGAGTTCGCGAAGCTCGCCCGGCGTCGAGCCGATCACGTTCCGCGCCATGATCGACGACGATGCCTGGCCAAGAGCGCACGCCTTCACGTCGTGGGCGAAATCGGAGACCTTGCCGTCCGCCATCTTCAAGTCGACCGTCACCGTCGAGCCGCAAAGCCTGGAATGCGCGCGCGCCGAAGCGTCCGGGTCGGCAAGCCGCCCGATCCGCGGGATGTTGCCCGCAAGCTCCAGAATCTTGGTGTTGTAGATATCGTCGAGCATGAGAAACGCTGGCGGGCCGGTTGGTTGAGCCTGCACCGAACCTCTATATAGGACGCCGTCCGCCCCGCCACCAAGTAGCAGATCGAAGCCCGCGATGCCCAGCAAGCCAAAAGCCGATCCTGAGACGATCGAGGAATCGCGCCGCTTCGCGCCGCGCTTCGACGCTAGCGGCCTCATTCCCTGCATCGCGATCGATGCCGCCGCCGGCGACGTGCTCATGATGGCTTGGATGAACGCCGAGGCCCTGCGGCTGACGCTCGAGACCGGCTTCGTCCACTATTTCAGCCGCTCCCGCGGCGCCATCTGGAAGAAAGGCGAGACCTCGGGCGCGCTTCAGCGCGTGGTCGAGGTGCTGACCGACTGCGATCAGGACGTCATCCTGGTGCGTGCGGAAGTCGCCGACCGCGCCGGTACCTGCCACACCGGCCGCGCAACCTGCTTCTACCGCCGCGTCCCGCTCGGCGCGGGACCGCTCGAGCGGGAGCTCGAGCCTGTCGAGTGACCCCGCCGCTCAGGCAGTCGCGATATATTCGCGAATCTGGTCGGCCTCGCGCTCGACGTCCTCGATGCGCCGCTTCACCACGTCGCCGATTGACACGATCCCGGCGAGCTTGCCGTCCTCCACCACGGGCAGGTGACGGAAGCGCCCGCTCGTCATCTTCTGCATGACTTCGTTGATCGTATCGCGCGGTTCGCAGGTCATGACGCGCGCGGTCATCCATTCGGAGGCGCGCATGGCGAGAGCTTCGCCGCCGTGCTTGGCAATCGCGCGCACGACATCACGCTCCGAAATGATGCCACCGATGGCGTCGTTCTCGATGATCACGATCGCTCCGATGCGCTTTTCGGCAAGCGTCGCGGCGAGTGCTGCAATCGTCGTCTCGGGATCGGCCGTTATCACGTGCCGTCCCTTGTCGTTGATGATCCGTGCCACCGTCATCGGATCCTCCCTTTCTCCGGGTTCCCTCACCCGAAACTCTATCGGTAGTTTAGGAAGCCGGCAGCTATGAGGCCAGCTTTTCGTCCGGATGGCGGCGGACGGGATCAAGCAGTGGAAAAGCGATCAGGCCGGCGACAAAGCCGCCGATGTGGGCTTCCCAGGCGATCGGGCCGCCGGCGATGACACCTCCCGTAAACCCGAAGATGAGGTTCACCACGAACCAGATCGCGATGAAGGCGATCGCACGGCCGTTCCTGAGCACGTCGAGGAGCGGCTCCGCGGGGACATCGTACGACCCTCCCGGCCGCCCGCCTGCGAGCGGCCCACCCGGCGAGAAGGCGAAGCGCGCGGTCGCGGCCATCATCCCGGAGACGGCGCCCGAGGCGCCGATGACGAGCGCCTCGTCATGCGGATGCGCGAGGTAATGGAAGCCCGCGCCGGCAATGGCGGAGACGAGGCTGAGGAGCAGGAACCGCACGCTGCCGAAGCGCCGCGCGAGCGCCCCTCCGAAGCTCGCCATCCAGATGATGTTGACGAAGAGATGCAGGTAATTGCCGTGGAGAAAGGCGTAGGTGACCGGCGACCACACGCGCGCCCATACGCCTCCCGGAAGCAGCGCGCCGATCGTGCCGTAGCGCTCCGGGATGAAGGCGAACGAGAGGAGCACCCACTCGTCGAGGTCCTGGCCGATGAATTGGCGCACGACGTGGACGGCAATGAACGCCACGGCGAGCCAGAGTACGACGGGCGGCAGGTTGATGGCGGGAGCGCGGTTCATTGCGCGGTCATGCAGGTCGAAGGGCTCGGGCGCAAGGCGGGTCGGTAAAACGAGAGCCGCCGGGATCCTGGCACCCGACGGCTCTCTGTTCGCCCCTGCCTCTCGTTCTTTCCAGCCCGCCCCGAGTGCGCAACGCATTTGGACTGGCGCTGAGATTTCACGCGAGCCGCCGCGCGGCCGCAACGGTCACGCTTCGTTAACCTTAACAAATGGTTTCGCCCCGCCCGCCGCCCGTGCGTGGCACGTCATGAGTCCCGGAGATGCGCGGAAGGTGGCCGAAGAGCCGCCGCTTGCGAACCGGGGGCGACGGGGGCGAGATGAAGCACGAGACCAGCACGGCCCTCTATGAATATTGGTTGAGCTGCTACCGCGGCTCTGGCGTGCGCCCAACCGCCCTTCGCGCCGCCGACCTGGCGGTGATCCTCCCCGATCTCTTCCTGCTCGACATCGAAAGCGACCGCGACGCCGGCTTCCGCTTCCGCTTCTGCGGGGCATCGATTGCCACTCGCTACGGTAGCGATTTGAGCGATGAAAGCTTCCTTGCGTTGTGGGGTTCGACGGACGCGACGACGCTGCGGTGCGATCTCCGCGCCACGGCCTTCCGCTCGACCGGCATGGTCACCGGCGTGATGGCCGAGACGGTCGGAGGAGGCTTCGCCTCCTACGAGATGCTGCTGCTTCCCCTCTCCGGCGAAGGCGGCACGGCGGGCGCCATCGGATCGATGATCAGGATCGGCGGACACGAGGAGACAAACCGCGTCCGCGCCCGCATCGTGGGTCAATCTTTGCGCTCAATTCGGTTCCTTCCGG
>Ga0307442_1000928_pt1 | contig 14434 bp, 9 predicted proteins | sample SalMarWE160430MG_FD_202143 | JGI IMG/M metagenome (GOLD analysis project Ga0307442, IMG submission 202143) | Salt marsh sediment microbial communities from the Plum Island Ecosystem LTER, Massachusetts, United States - WE1604-30 | ecosystem: Environmental > Aquatic > Marine > Intertidal zone >...
GCATATCTAATTATATTCTTTACACCAATGAGATATGTTCATAGAACAGAACTCTACCTAAGACCCATTTACAGCCTTCTCATTGTCGTGGTAGCTTATACAATTGCATTACTACTCATACAATCAGTACCGTTTTTGAGAACAGTAGCTAAAAGAAAATCAGATATTCTTGTTCTGATTTTACTGCTGTTGATAATGATGCCTATCTCCGCTGAGAAAACGGTACAGCAGGGTTTGTATCTTGCCTATGGAGAAACAAGAACACCAGATGCAGATGAGTTTAGCGCATTCACATGGATTGCTAGCCGCACAACACCTGGGGACTATATCCTCACGGATATGGCTACTGGATACATTATGAGAGGTACCGTCTTTCGAAATGCATCAACTGCATTCACTTTGGATGGCGAATCGAAGTCTCCAAATTCATTCCCGGACTTGACACAACGCATTTTTGATTTCTTGAATTCTTCCTTGGATACTGTCAATACTACAATCAGTGCACTGTTAGATGATGAAACCTTCCAGAGCTATGCAACATCAATTGCTTACATTATGATATCACCGCGTACGAATATGTGGATAAGTCGTGCTCGTGACGGTTCATTCATTAGAACTGCTTCGTACCAATTTGATTTAGGACAAAATGATACATCATGGGCCAAATTCAATAGTTCGCTTTTCGAAGTTGTCTATTCCATCGGAGATGTTCGTGTACTACAATTCAATTTTAACCTGAATGAGATTGTAATGCAGATGTCAGCTGAAAAGCTAGTGTATGCAAATCTGAGAGATTAGTACTTGATCGTAAACTTACCATAATATTGAAAATGGCTACCAACTGAGTCTACACATTCAAAGACTGAAGAGAGTTGTGTACATAATAACGTTGGAGTATAACACGGTTGAAAATCCGGGCGCTTGTACTGGGAAATGACTCGAGAAGCACTCTTGCAATAGTCAGGTCTCTAGGAAGAAGAGGAATTATTGTCGATATAGGCTCCAGTGAACGGAAGACACCTAGTAGATATTCTCGATACACAAACCGAACGTATCTTCTTCCTGAACCGATGTACAGTATCGAAAGATGGACAAAAGCACTGAAAGTATTATTGAGAATAAACAAGTACGATATTATAATCCCAGCAAGTGAAGTGACTATAATTCCAATCATGATAGAATATGAAGAATTAAGCAAATTAGCTCTGGTAACTATTCCGGAACCAGATATATTTCTTCAGACTCTGAGAAAGGACCAAACACTTGAATTGGCAAGGAACTGCAATGTTCCAATACCAAAATCCTACCTTGTCAAATCGATGAAAGAAGTTGAAGAAGCAGTAATTAATCTTGCAATGCCCGTTGTTCAAAAACCAGTATCATCTAAGATAAGAATACATGATGAACAACTTCCATTCCGAGTAAGGTATGCAAAGGATACAAATGAACTCACAACTAGCATGAGTGAATTACTCAAATTCACACAGGTCCTCCTCCAGGAAAAGGTACCGGGAACCGGAATCGGGCAGGAATTCCTTGCACAAGATGGTAAAATTCTAGCAATGTTTCAGCATGAAAGAATTCATGAACCATCCGGAGGCGGTGGTAGTAGTTATCGAAAAAGCACAGATATCGATCCTGAGCTACTTGTATACTCCAAAAGGATGATTGCCGAACTTGGATGGACCGGCGTACTTATGGTTGAATACAAGAGTGATCCTATCACTGGAAGTAAGTGGTTAATGGAAATAAACGGGAGATTCTGGGGTTCTTTACCATTAGCAATTGCTGCAGGTGTAGATTTTCCCCGACTCTTAGCAGAGATGCACCTTATGAAAAAGGGAATTACAGCACCAAGATATATACAGGGCACAAAATGCAGAAATCTATTGCTTGACCTTGTCTGGGTGGTAAGAAGGATATTGGGTCATGAAAAAGGAGCCAATAGGTTAGATGGTATTCGACAGCTCTTCCAGATCCCCGTGAAACTGTTAGCCAAGGTAGATCATAGTGATACATTCGTTACAGATGATATGACACCAGGTTTCATGGAATTATATTCAATTGTTGAACTTGAGATAATGAACAAGCTATTTGCACTCCTTTTAGCATATCGTAGGAGGAAGTATCTGCAAACGTCCAATATCATGGAACGTAGAATTGAAGCGACTAGGAGAATACGAAAAGCGAGTAATGTTCTTTTCTTTTGTAAGGGTAATATCTGTCGGAGTCCCTTTGCTGAACAATCCTTTAAGAAAGTCCTTTCAGAGAGTGGTTTGACCGATATACGTGTTGAATCTGCAGGAAGAATTTCACGAGAAGGTAGACGTTCCCCAGCATTAGCCATTGCAAGTGCCGCAGAATTTGGAATTGATTTAGCTGGTCACAGGTCACGAAAACTTACTCAGGAAATGCTCGATGAATGTGGAGTTATCTTTGTGATGGATGCAAGTGAATATCAGTGGATAACACACAATTTTGCTAATATCACCAACAAGATATTCTTTCTTGGAGAGTTCCATAACGGTAAAGTCGTTGAGATAGATGACCCTTGGGGAAAGTCATATCAGACATTCCATAGAGTTTATAATTGCATAACAAAGATTCTCCAAATTGTGAGGCTCTCCTTGCTTGAAATTGCATCTATCTGTTGATACAGAGGTGGACAATCTCTGGGACAAATCGGATGGGACTGGATTAGAAAATCTGAGCGCGATTCCTAGATTTCAAGAATTATGTGATGACTTCTCATTTTCACCTACCTATCTTGTCACATACCCCGTAGCTGATTTGCCAAGAGGCAGGGATATTCTTGGAGATATTGTGAAGTCCGGTCGTGCTGAGATTGGGGCACACTTGCATCCTTGGACATGTCCTCCAATCGAACAGATTACCAAAAATGATCATTATCACCACCCTTGCCCTCATCACCTTCCTCTTGACTTGTTTCGCAGAAAGATGATAAATCTTACAGCGAAAATCAAGGAGTCTTTTGGAAAAGATCCAATCACGTATAGAGGAGGACGCTGGGGAATCATTGGTTCACACCTTCCAATACTTGAAGAATTAGGCTACAAGGTCGATACTACTGTTACACCCCAAATTTCATGGAAGATTATTGCACGAGCATCAAAAGAAAAATATGGAATTAATTTCGCGGATGCACCATTGAATCCATACTACCCATCCACTGACAATATTAGCATGCCGGGAGAATCAAAAATCCTTGAAATTCCGATTACAGTCCTTCCTGTTAAGCGGCCTCATTTCAGTAGAATATTCCATTCTATGGCAAATTCAAGACTTGTTATAGTGGCACGAAGGCTTGGATTCGGGCCTCAAATGTTACGACCCTTACCACAAATTGGGAGGCGAGCATTCAAAGTATTTCTTGAAACAGCTATTGATATGGGAATGCCTCAGATTCATATGATGACGCATTCGTCCGAGTTGCAATTCCCATTCTCTCCCTATAATAGAACATTTAGTGATAATGAGAAACTGTATTCCAAATTACACTATTTCTTTAGTATCTGTGAGGAAGCTGGATTAGAAGGTGGAACGCTAGGAGATTACCAGCATTCGGTGGAATGAATCTCCTAATTTGAATTAGATTGAAGAATAGCGGCAATTTTGTCAACACGTTCGTCATTGGTCACATTGAGAAAACGTGCTGTTAAAAGATGACCTCTTCGAATCAGCTCATTCCGTCTATCGCTATTTGATAGAATCCCCGCAATAGCTGATGCATATTTTTTAGCGTCTGCTTCATCAATCAATTGACATGCCCAGTCAAAACCTAGGCTCTCAGACCCATGAAATCGATAGCTCACCACAGGGCAACCCATAATCAACGCCTCATGAGGTGCTTTTGCAAACCCCTCACTGACCGAGGGAAAAATCATAAGATCGCACACTTCGTGTAGTGCGAGAACTTTTTCGTTAGGTAGACGACCTAGGAACTTTACAGAGTCTGAAACTCCCATAAATTGCGCACGTTTTTCTAGATTCCTTCGTTCAGGCCCGTCACCTACTACAAGAAGCACCGTGTTTGGGATGTTCTTCTTAAGAATTGCAAGAGCATCGATGGCAATATCGATTCTTTTTCCCGGAGATAAGCGTCCTACCGTGATGAGTAGTTGCATATTTGAGTCCTTGGATTCAAGGGAATAACGAAGAGACCTTGCGTATTCTCTAGCAGATTCGTCTATCTCTTGGGTATATTTCATGGACCGAAGAATGGTATATACCCGTGAACGGGCACCTCTTCCAATTCTTTTTTCTGCATAGCGTGCAAGTCCTTTTGTGACCGTAATTGCCGCTCGGCTTCTTTTGAACACATAGAAATCGCGAATAGGCCAGAAGATACGCACTAAGTTAGCAAGCCAGTATTGCCCCTTGAATCGAAGCTCGCTAATAATAACCTCGCTGTCCCATCCTCTCATTGTCGTGACGAGTTCTGTTCTCGAAGTAAGTAAATGTAAAATTGAAACATTGGCATTGGCAAAAGTATCAACATAGAGAACGTAATCTCCTAATTTCCTGAAAGATAGAGTGGCGAGAACTTGTCTGGTTAATGGATTTCCATTTATTCGTAAATGATAGATGTTTGAGATTTCAGGGTCATTTGTAAGATTTATTTTGCTAGTTCTAGATGGCTCTGCTGACACAAGATAGACCTTTTCAAAGTGTGTTGCTAGGCGGATGATTCGTTTAACATGTTCCGGGCTCCGATGTTTCCGAAAAGGGAAGCCGACCTTATTGCTCAGGACCACTAGATTCATTCTTACGCCTCAACGAAAGGACTCATTCTCGAATGTTCTAATATCAACCAATATTTGAGCTTGATAACGATTGCTATCAAAAGCGAACTATTGAAATGACAGATACACTCAGAGAGAAAATCAAGCATAATTTATTAGAGCAACTCGCGAGGACATCAAAATATAGATAATGTCTAGAGGAATCCATTCTGATGAAGAGTATCAGTACTGAACAATCGATGTGGATAGTATCAGTGACATTCTTCTGTTTGTGGTGCATCTCTCTATTAGCCGGTTTGCAAGGACTAGCATACTATCTTTCCATTCCAATCTTTTTCTTCTTCATAGGGCGATCAATAAGAATTGGACTTCTTGATAGGTTCGGACTAGCAAAATTCAGTGGTAACTATCTAGAGGAAACATTGATTGATATCGTGATCAGCAGTATTGTGACAATAGGAGTTGGAGGAATTCTTGCGACTCTGTATCTGCTCACAGCATTGAATACACTACTTGTTAACGGTCTGCTTTTTGGTGGGTTCACTTTTCTATGGCTGATTAGAATACTCAAGGACAATATCAGTATAGAAGAAGAAACTGAGTCCCCCAAACTGGGATTAGATCACAAGTTGGGTTTACTTGTCATAATCATATTTAGTGGCGTATTCGTGATAGTTAGATGGTTTATGTTTCCATATCCAATGACTAGTGGGACTGATACCTTTAGCCATCTTGCTGTGATCAATCAAATCATTCACGATAATGGCTCGTCACATATCACCAGCGGAGGATTATATCTATACCATGCAATTGTCGCACAGTTTTGTATCATGTCTGGTGCAAATCCTCTTTGGGTAATTAGCAATATCTACCCAATTGTGTATCCAGTTTCAATGGTTTTGATGTACCAGTTTTTGTTTTATATCAGCAAAAATAGTAAGATGTCCGTTATAGCAACAATTGGGACCTTATCGGTCTATGAGCATGGAGGGTTACTCGCAACATATTATCCCTTTACTATAACATTCGCATTTGTCCTTCTCTATCTGTGTTTCATTGCATGCTACATCTTAGAGCCATCGTGGTTTAATTTGGGACTTATCATTACTCTTGCTAGCATTGCAATTCTAGCATATTTTTACGCGGCTTTTGTTTTAATCCCTATACTTGCTTACCTTCTTGTACGACAGGGCTTTGTTCCTAAGCATCTCTCAGTACTCTACAAAATTCTTTTTGGAGGCATAATAATCGGTGGTGGGGCATTAATCGTTACCTTCTATTTCATTTTCCCCTCCCTGCTAGGCTCAACACCTGAAATTGAAATTGCTGCCTTCTTCACCTTCGAAGATACTCTAGCTATATCTCTATCACATTTCACGACAGGATATTCAATCTGGCAAGCTATATTGATGATAGTTGGTTTAGCATTGAGCTGGTCAGTGGTATTCAGTAAGAGAAAGATAGACCATCCCTGGTTGACGGATTTCAACTTTGAGATATTAGCACTACTGGGAACAGCATACCTAATCGTATTTTTCACACCCATCAGCTATGCATTTAGAACAGAGCTGTTCGTACGAGCAATAAATCTACTTTTAATTGTCACATCAATATTCATAATCGCGGCTTTTACTATCATCGTATTTTCATACCTAATTGAAAAAATAAAAGCAGTACCCGGAAAGAAACTAGTTCAAAACACAGTTACTCTCTGTTTCGTCATGCTATTGATTTTCGTTCCAGTTTCCTATGAGAAGACAAATCGTCAGATTACTTATTTGTGGTATGGTGAAACTAGGACTCCAACATCCGATGAAATGGATGCTTTCAATTGGATAGCAAATAACACGGTCCCAGGTGATTACATTCTGACGGATATGGCAACAGGATTTATACTTCGAGGAGTGATATTTAGAAATGCTTCAACATCATTCACGCTTGATGGGCGAATAAAATCCACAAACTCCTATCAGAACCTATCTATGGCTCTTTTCGAGTTTATGAATTGCACTCTCCATTTTGTGGTTGATAACTACATTAATCTCCTTGAAGACGAAACATTAACGAAATACACTTCCTCCATTGCATATATCATGATATCACCAAGAACCAACTATTGGCTCAGTCAAGCTAGGGAAGGAATTTTTCGTAGAACTGCAAGTTATAGTTATGAGATTAACCAGGCAGATCCTTCATGGCGTAAGTTTGATAGTAGCTACTTCAACGTCTGTTATTCAGTGGGAGGGGTCAGGATTCTTCAACTGGATCCGAAATATCTACTATGAGTGCATTCTATTCTGATTTATGTGGGATTGGATTATTGTTACTCGGTTTTGGACCTGCTACAAGCAAGTCACCAAAGTAATCAATCATGGGGCTAAATCTAGCAGGAAGTAGCATTTGGATGAATTCAATATCCGAATAATCCACAGCATGCAGTAATCGTAACATTAGAACATAGAGACTTGCTGCAAGTATGAAATACAGAGGTAGGAGGATGAAATAGTTCCAAAAAGTTTGAAGTACAAACAGAACCGCAACCGTTACGATACTAGACAATAGTGGTTTTGATAATGCGGAAACATCGAAACTTATGTCCTCTCTCATTCGTAGAGTGGCACCAAGTACAAGTAGCTCGACTGCAAAAACAATCGTTCGTGCAAAGGCCACTCCTAGAAGCTGTAAGGGGATAATTAGTAGAAACGATGCTGCTAACCCTGTGATAAGAACACTCCCTTTTGCCAAGAAGAGAGCTCGTGTTCTGCCTTGCCCCATCAGAATACTTCCAAAGATTACTGTTGGACATGTCAAACCGGACGCTATTGCTAGAATAGATAATATTGGTGCTGCATCAGCATATCCCGGACCTGCAATTATATCAACGACATAGTTTGCTTCAATTGCCACAGCAAAAGTAATTGGTAGGTATATCAGGTACAACCAACGATATGCAACTCTAGCACCAATCTTCAGGGTTTCATTATCACCAATGGAAGCTATTTCTGAGAATCTCGGGAACAGAGCGGAACTGACTGAAGTGGGTAAGAGGGATATCATGCTTATGGCAGTCAGAGCTGGACTATACATTCCGAGTGCAGAAGTACCAAGTAATAGAAGGAGAACATAGCGGTCAATTGTAGAATTCAGGTAATTAAGGACATTTGAAAGATAGAGTGGTCCAGTGAACGCTACCAATTGTTGACGTGTAATACTTGATTCTCCTTTTTCGAGATATCCTCGTGAAGACCAGTAGAAGCAGAGGATGAAATCTATGCTGTCTCCTACTGTCCATCCGACGATTATACCCGCAATTCCGTAACCATTTAGAAGCATGATAATTGCAATAACTGACCTCGATACCCCCCCTACAACACCAGCAATCCCTGCGCGTTTGATTCTTCTTTCACCAATCAATGCTCTGTGAAAAAAATTTCGAAGAATAGTAGGAATGATATCTAATGACAATAATGAAACATAGAATATGCCCACATTACTCCCAAGAAACATGAAAGATAATGGTCCAGAGAATATCACAAGGAAAATTGCAGAACCCACTGCACATACAGATCCTAAGATAATCATCAATCTGAAGAATGCCCTACCTCCAGGAATGTTCTGTTTTGCTTTTAGGTCAGCCAGAAATCGTACAACTGCTTGGGGTAATGCAAAGACACCAAATGTATTGAGGAGCATTGCTAGCATTGTAATAAAAGCGAGTATACCAAGGTCTGCAGATGTGGGAAGAAGCCTAGCTGCGAAAGAGAAATAGACAATTCCCCCCGCTGCAATGGATATGTTCATTATAAACAACCATGATGCATCACGAGCGGTGCTAACATCCTGTCGTTCTGAATTTTCCATTAGGTTGAACTCCCATTGTAGCGTTGCGCCTGTTATGTCTATATGAACACTCGCATTAGTTTGGTGCAGATATCAAATACTCTGGTATAAATCAATATACTGCTGGCACACCTTCTCGATGCTGTATTTCTCTTCAGCTGCACGCCTTGCGTGTTCAGCATATTTCCGATTATTTTTTGTATCAAGAGTAGATAGAATTGCTTCAGCCATTTCTGAAGGGCTATTTGGGGATACAATTATTCCTGCACCATTGTCCTGGACAATATCGTCCATTCCACCTACATCTGTTGTTACAATTGGCAGTCCCGATGCCATTGCTTCTATGATGACAATTCCGAATCCCTCATAGAGAGTGTGAAGGGCGAATACATCCGCGGCAGCATAATAAAACGGAAGTTCACCATCAGGGATATATCCAATCAATTTTACTGATTCCTGGAGATTCATTGAAACAATTAAGTTCTGTAGTTGTTCCATTTCCCTTCCTTTCCCACCAATAATGAACTTCACTGAAGGTAAAGACTTCAAGACCTCTGCAGCAGCGAGTATTAACTGCGAGGTTCTCTTCCTCGGATGGAGGCGTTGAACAGCAAAAATCATGGGTTCATCTTCTTTTACGCCTAGAGCTCGTCTGAGTTCATTGCGTCTACAAGCATTATTAGGATGGAATTGATTGATATCGACTCCGTGGGGAATGACATGAACCTCACCTCTATATCCTTGATCCCAGCCTCGCTCCGCTAATTCTCTAGTCGAAGCAGTAACTGCATCGGCATTATCCATAATGAATTTCATATAATACCTGAACCGATGATGGGTTGATGAGAATGGATCGTATGTTGTGGATCCAATCAGACTAAGTATGAAAGTCGAGTTAGTAAGATTCTTGATTGCTGACACGCTCAGACCCAGATGAAATGGTTCGAAAAGATGTAAGATAGATTTTCCTCGAGCCCGAATGAAACCGGTCATGGTTGCTAACAAACCAATCTGTCCGCTGAGTAGTAAATAAGGGGTTTTACCGGTTGCAGGTGTGCGAATTAGACTATAGTTCCGCTTGTTAGAGGGGATTCGTCGTACGATGGCACCTCTTCTGGGCGCAACAACGTAGGCACAATAGAAACGACCAAACTCATTTGCTAATCTATCAATCAGCAACTCCTGGCCTCCCCGTTCAGGTAAGAACGTTGGTGTGATAAGATATAGCGGTTTCATTTTCAGACTTCCACTCGAACTGTACTCTCTTCATAGTTCTGTAATCAGGTTCTTCGAGAAGAGTCTAGATAGTATCTGAGTTGGTCACCGATGATATCTTTCAAAGACTTCTGTATTTTGAATCCTAATTTCGTAATTTTTTGGCTGTTACATAGGAGTATAGGGACTTCTGCAGGACGAAATCTCTCAGAATTGAAATCTATTCGAACTGGATTCGATTCTGTTTCAATAAGTAATCCTTTGTCTTCTAAGCTAAATGTTATTTCGCCATCTAGAATCATACGATCTACTTTTGTTGTCGGGTAGGTTAAGCCGTATTGTGTGGTGTCTTCTAATTCAGCAGGATTATCAATCTTAACGGAATCACTCAATGTCTTCAAAGACACTGGCTTCATATTAGCCATCTCAAGAGACAGCAGAAGATATGTCAATACAGAATTTGTTCTTTGAGAACCTTGATTATACACTTCTCCGAGTACGCCTTTGGTAGCAAGTAACAGATATCCATTTACAATATCACTAACGTGACTCCAATCACGAAAAGCCTCAACATTACCAAGTATGATTCGATCCTTTTCTCCATATTTCAATTGTGAAACTTGTCTAGTGATGACCGACGTAACGAACGCCTGTCCACGACCTGCGCCTTCATGATTGAATGCTCTACTAACAACCGTGCGTAATCCATAAGCATGGGAGTAATTTCGAGTCATGAAATCTCCAGCGACCTTACTTACAGCATAAGGTGACATAGGTCGTAAAGGATTCTTTTCGGTAATTGGTAACTCAGGTATTTTTTCAGGTTCTGGGAAGATTGATGTGTACTTTTTCAATACATTCTGATATTGCTCATCATTTGCTAGCACTAATCCATATTCTTCACTTGAACCAGCAAATATGATTACAGGATCTGCTTTGGTCTGTCTAACTGCTTCAAGTAAATTGCATGTTCCCATAGTATTGGTGAGAATAGTGTCAACAGGATTTTGAAATGATTCGGGTACAAATGATTGGGCTGCAAGATGAAAAACATAATCTGGTTCAGCTTCGTGAAGACCATTTGCCAAGCTTGAAATGTCTCTTAAATTTCCACTTAGTTGTTTGAATGATCCTTCTGCTTCTCTTGATTCTTTTTCAAGCTTTTTCACTGGTTCTGATTTCCATCTATCAATTCCATAAACTTGAGCACCCATTTCTATCAATTGCTTTGATAGATATCCTCCCACAAAACCTGAGGCTCCCGTCACAACAGACCGTGTGCCCTCGAATTTTTCTGTATCACTCACAAATTGCACCTCACTATTCATGTAGAACGATTCCAAGGTTAAACAAAGGAACTAGTTTAAGAAGTTGGTGATATCTCAAATAAGAAGTGTTTTATCGAATGTGCTCTGCACATTCTAAGAATGTGAGGACTCAATAGATGCAGAAACCGAAAATTCTGCTTGTACTTGAACCAGCAGTCAGTAGTCAAGATTACGAGAGTAAATACGTACCATTATTACTCAAACATTTAGATCCTGATGAATCCAATTTGTCCATTGTCTGTAGTAGCATAGGATATCGGATATTTGATCCATATTCAAAGAATATCAAAGGGGTTCGTTGGGGACCTACAAAAGCTCGGGGGCTAGGTTTGCTTATTGGCTATCTCCTTTACATGATGTTCGCATTCTTGAAGACACTTGCTCTTGCTAGAAGGGAGCGCCCACACATAATACTGAGTTTAGGCGGCCATACTTATTCGGGAGTGATAGTATCAGCTGTTTCAAAAATGGCCTCATCGAAATCCATCATCAGAATTGCTGGTCCTACTCGACAAACGCTAAAATCGAGATATGCACTTGGAGCCATTTTTTCAGCAGTTGCTGGAGTTATCGAGTTCTTTGTATTCCGTCTTTGTGATGGTTTGCTTTCCAACTCGGATCTTTCAGGTTATTTGGCTGATAACTATCTGAATAAAATGCAGGTTGTTAAGCAAGGAGTTGATACAGAACTTTTCACACCAGCAGTTTCGATGGAGTCCAAACTTAAACCCATAATAGTTACAGTGTCAAGATTATCACCTGAGAAACGAATCGCGAATTTAATCGAATCAGTAGTATATCTAAAAAATACCTACTCAGATGTGGAATTGAAAATCGTAGGTGATGGCCCCGAAAAGGAAAAACTGACAAGAAAAGCACGTGATTTAGGTATTGATGCTTCTGTGGAATTTCTCGGTTATCTCACACAGCAAGATGTCAGAACTGAGCTAGTGAATTCGGATATCTTTGTCCTTCCAAGTTTACGAGAATCACTTCCTTCTGCTATGCTTGAAGCAATGGCCTGTAAAATTCCCACTATCGTTGCCAGAGAATGGATTTCAAGGTTGGAATTCAAGGATAGAGAACACACACTTGTCTGTGATGCAAGTCCTCAAGGAATTGCAGCAGCGGTTCGCCAAATCATTGAAAACGATGAAATGCGATGTGCCATCACAGATCGAGCTTACAGTATCATTCAAGAAAAATATTCGATTCGGATCTCGCGAACTGACTTTCTCAAAGTGATAAATGGAATTCTGAGGAAATGAGTTGAATAATAAGGGTGGGACTGGAGCTCTATAAATGAAGATAGACTAGGGTGATGGAGATTCAAGTAGATTTAACAGGAAAACAAAATAGGGGCTCACTTGACTTAACAATGAAGATTGCATACCGATCTTTGTTGTAACCTGTTAATATCGTGAAATATGGGATAGGTGTGGAGAGTTGGAAAGATTGACTGTTTTGAATCGAGTGATGGCCAAACCTCTATCAACTATATCATTGTTCCAAATATGTCTGATTCTAATCTACGTGGTCTCATATCCCTTTGGGAATCTCTTTCCGGTCTCGATTTTACGCATTGTTACTGGGTTCCTATCAATTTTGCTTTTTCCAGGTATTATTGTTGCGAACATCATCTTGGACGAAGAACATGGGTCTCTTCCGGTATCTCTCATCATCGGAATAATTTTGCAGATTTTACTAATACAAGCACTGTATCTGTGTACAATCATATTCGGAATTCAAATCCCCTTGTTCTTGTGGTCCAGCGCAAACACCATGGTTATTTTCTCATTCTGCATAATCTGGACATGGCATATTGATCCTCATACAACTCTTCATTCTGCTACGCAGCTGGATGTGAATAGGCCCGTTTTGATGATTGTCGGGTTAGGATTTGTGTTGCGAATTATCCTGTGGTTTATTGCTGAAGGTTCAATCGCACCAGATGCTGCCCTATATGCTGACTTTGCTCGATCCATCATGGAGGGTAATTTCACTTCCTCTGTTATTGGTGACATTTCTGTGAACCCGATTTCTGATAGTGTTGCATACCTCTCTCATCATGTTTTTACATACATATTTGCTATATCCTGGCTACTTGCAATTCCTACTACATCTGGTCCTACACTATTGTTGGTTATCATTGGAACTGTACTAATCTTTCCAACTTTCACACTTGCGAAGCATTTCTTTGGAGAACAGGCTGCAATCTGGATCTCTCTCATTGTAGCAATTCATCCACTTTTCGTCTTTCATTCTGTTGTGGCGTACGGTCCTGAGATTGCAAGTCTTCTTCTCGTTATGATTGTTGGATTGTTACTTCTGAATGGTTCCAAAACAAGCCAGAAATCATTGATATTAGCTGGATTTCTAATCGGTTTGATAGATGCAATTTGGTACTCTAACTTCTATCTAATTTGTGTGATTGGACTACTTATTCCAATAATCGCTATTGCTCGTGGAAGTAACAATCAGTACTTGTTTCTCGGATTTCTAGTGGTTAGTCTTATAGCAAAAATTTTCTATTTGTATTTGCTACTATTCCTCTCATTGTGGATTGGACTACTCGTTTCAATAGTTCTTCTTCATAAACTTAAACCAAACCTCATGCTTGCGAAATCAATACCATTCTACCTGACAATTTTATTGAGCACACTAATTTGGCGATTGCCTAACCAAATTAGAGCATTGATGACAAGCAGTGAGAAACCCGGCATTGGAGCGAATCCAAGTCTATACTTTCTGGATATACCCGGTTTGGTTGATACAACAATACGATTTCTAGTATTCTTTGCTTTCTATCTCACACCCGGATTAATAGTAATCTTACTTGTTGGCCTATATAGAGGTCGTTTCAGAAAAGAGGCAATGACATTCATAGCTATCGTAATAGTTGCATCCTTTGGTACTATACTTATGTTTAGTCGAATTCCGGGTAGCCTGATTCCTCAATACATCCTCTCAGATTCGAGATTCTTCCTATTCATTACAATAATGACTATAATCGCATCAGGAGCCTTCTTCTCCAGTGAAAATTATCTGTCTGCAAAAGTATCTAACGGAACCCTCAGTGGAACAAGATGGATTAAGCACAATTGGAAGTCTATTCGATTACTGATAATCTTGGGAATATTTATGATTCCAGGTTATCTCGCTATGCCTTGGGGAATGGCATCAGTAGACATTGAGGAGAGGTATGCTTGGAATGGCCTACCTTCCTTGACTGAATCTATAGGAAACTCCGACACCATATTCCTTGCAGACCGAGCTAGAGAGTTCTCC
>Ga0307442_1000929_pt1 | contig 14431 bp, 15 predicted proteins | sample SalMarWE160430MG_FD_202143 | JGI IMG/M metagenome (GOLD analysis project Ga0307442, IMG submission 202143) | Salt marsh sediment microbial communities from the Plum Island Ecosystem LTER, Massachusetts, United States - WE1604-30 | ecosystem: Environmental > Aquatic > Marine > Intertidal zone >...
GCGACCGGCGTCGTCGTCCACGCCCTCTTCGTAAACAGCTGTGATCGCGCCATCGCGCATGAGCTGCAGGATCTCTTGCGGCTTGAGACCCAAGCCTTGCCCCACGACGCTCGCGTCGATCTCGACCGCACCGTCGCCGATCGCGATGGTGGTGCCCTCAGGGGCCGGAGTGGGCAGGCGCTCGCTCATCGAGCTTGATCTCCTGGGAAGCCTGCTGCAGGCCTGCGCCAGCGTTAATAACGTAAGAATCTAACAGAATGAAATCAAGTGATACCGCTTGCCGTCCCCAATATCCAGACGAATACCATTACACATTGACTTAACTCGACCCCTTGAGGGCACGAAACTGTTTTGCTGCGTCGCAATATTGACGGCAAGAAACTCTTCCGCATCCCCAGCCGGTGCCTTGAACGATACCTATGAATACTTACGTCCACTGCATGAATGCGGGGCCTAAGGCTCCGCGGTGTCAACCAAAAGGAGTTGGCAAATGTCGAACTTCAAGAGGCTCTCGGCCTATTGGCAGGACAGCGTGACCTTCCTGCTCGGCGCCGCGCTCTTCTTCTCCCCGTGGGTGTTCGGATTCGAGGCGGTGCCCGCCGCTGCCTTGAACGCGCACGTCGTGGGCGCCGTGCTCGCCGTCATGGCGCTCATGGCGCTGTTCGCCTTCCAGACCTGGGAGGAATGGGTGACCGGCTTGCTCGGCGCGTGGCTCGTCATCTCGCCCTGGTTCCTCGGCTTCAGCACGACCATGGCTGCGATGCTCACCCACCTGCTGGTCGGAATTGCCGTGATCGTGCTCGCGATCTGGTCGATCAACGAGCATGAATCCGGGCACTTGCCGGCCGGAAGGTAAGCGAGCAAGCTAAGCGCGCGACGCGGACGGCCTCAGGGGCCATCCCTGAGGCCGAGCGTCTGTCCGTGCAAACGTGGGTTGGAGGCCCGGCGGCGATGATCGAAGAAACCATAGGGGCATTCGGTTTTCACCTGGTCGGCGACAAGGACGTGCCCCGTCCCCTCCGCCCCAACGTGCGGCTCTACGTGAAATCGAGTGCGCTGAGCCGCTCTGCCGATCTTGCGATCTCACCACACCTGTCGAGCAACGCCGACATCGACCAGTTCGTCGACGAGGCGATCGCGGCGCTACAAAAGCTCCGCTTGGATGCCAAGCAGGCGCTGAGCAGCGAGTGCCAGAGCTGACGTGCCCTCACGTCGAGTCTGTATGACCCAGGTCGCGACCGGGCGCGATGCGGTCGCGCACTAATTGCTTCAGCTCCTTGATATCGGGAAAGCGGCCTTCATTCTTGCGTGACCATACCAGGGCGCCGTTAACCCGCACCTCGAACACGCCGCCGGTCGTGTCAGGAACGAGCGTCACCGAGCCAAGCTCCTCAGCGAACGTCGATAAGAGCTCCTGCGCCATCCAGCCCGCGCGCAAGCCCCACTTGCACAGCCGGCAATAGGTGATCTCGACATTGGGGCTTTGCGCCATGAGGGCTCCGCGCTGTCATTCGTGCCAAGTGGGCGATGGCCCGTGATAATAGCCCTGTCGCCCATTGCACGCGAGCGGCTCAGTCTACCTCGGCTGCCTCCAGCGCCAGCGCCCTGTGCCCCTGCCACCTGGTGCGCATCACCTCGCGCACGAGCGCGCCGACCGCCGGCGAGTGGCGCCGGCCACGCACCGTCACCAAGTTGACCGTGCGCCAGAACTCGGGCTCGACCACCGGGCGAAAGACGACGCCGGGATAGTCGGCGGACGAGCGCGGCAGGAAGCCATAGCCCATGCCAGCCGCGATCATGGCGAGGATCCAATCATCGCGCTCACTCTGGTAGACGGTCGGGCCGTCGATCCCGCGCTCGGCAAAGACGTCATCGGCGTAGCCGGTGAACTCGCAGTTGATGCGGTCGAGATAGGGCTCGCCATTGAGGTCCACGGCCCTGATGAGGTTCTTGCTCGAAAGGAAATGGCTGGATGAGATGGCGATGACCATCTGCTCCTTGAACAGCGGCAGGACGTGCGTGCGCTCGTGCGGAGGCCCGCCCGGCAGACAGTAGATCGCCGCCTCGAGATCGCCTTCAAGCAGAGCCGACTCCAACTTGCGCGCGTTGTCATCGATGATCTGCAGGACGACGTTGGGATAGCCTTGGCGAAAACCGGTGATGAGCGGCACGAATTGGTTCGGCGTAATGGTGCACATGATGCCGAGCTTCAAGGTTGCGTCTTTGAGGCTCAGGAAGTCCTGCGCCTTGCGCTTGGCCTCAACCGACTGTTGCAGGAGCTCCTGCAGGTGCGGCAGCGCGATGCGCCCCAGCTCGGTCAAGTGCGTGTGCGAGCGCTCGCGGTTGAACAGCGGGCCGCCGAACTCGAACTCGAGCAGCTTGATGCCCTTGATAAGCGAAGGCGCGGCGACGCCGCATTCCTCTGCGGCCTTGGTGAAATTGAGGTGCCGCGCGGAGGCGAGGAAGTAGCGGACCTGATGCATCTCCATGAGCGTACGCTGTCCCTGAGAGCATGGGCACACGACGGGCGGAGAACGTCCCGCTCGCGTCAAAGCGACATCAGGCCCTGGGAAAGGTTAGCCGCAGGCTAAGGTCTCGCGAGCCCAAGCGCATCCCATCTCATAGTACGGAGGACGTGCCCGCTCGTTACGCTCTCGAGCGGTGCTTTCGATGCGAAACGCACAAAAACCTCCTGGAGGCTCAACATGCTGAGAAATATTCTGGTAGCCGGGATCGCCCTCGCCGCGCTGGCAACGCCAGCCGCGGCCAGCTGCGAGCAAGAGTTCGATGCGCTCTCCAAGGCCATCAGCGGACCGGTCACCATGGAAGCCGGCCACCGCGCCGCAATGATGCGCATGGCGCTGTCGGGCTACGACCACTGCATGTCGGGCGATGCCAAATCGTTTGCCGGCATCCGCGACCAGATCATGGAGCAGATCCGCTCTTCGCTCGGCGGACGGTGAGCTTCGCCTGCGATCCAATTCCCTCTCCCCATGCCATTCGCATCGGGAGAGGGTTAGGGAGGGGAAAAGCTGGCGCTGCGATTTGCGGCTGCTGCCCCTCACACAGCATCTAACGCTCTAAGCATGCGAGCTGTTTTACGGCATTCCATAGACATGCGTCGCGATGTACATGGCCAGCATCCCGAGCTTCCTGCCACGCCTCGTGGCCCTCGATCTCTTTGGCCGCCCTGGCGCCCGCGATCGGATCCTTGAGCGGCGCCTCTACCAAATGCGCAGTCGTCCGCGCATTGTGATTTGCCGCTGCGATTTGTTCGGCGCAAACTTCATTCCAGAGAGGGAACGGCGCCCCACGAATTCGCGCCCGGGGACGGGTGAGACCGCTCATCTCAATTTGCTCGTGTTCAGTCACATGAGGTGATCTCATGAGGCTTTTGAATATCCTCATATTGACGGCAATCTCTCACTGCCTGGCATTCTCTTCAGCGCTTGCCGTCGAGCCTGGCCGGTCTGTAAACGGCTGCGGCCCCGATGGCATTCTTGGCCACATCGTTCCCAACCGCATCCGCGTGGTGAACTGCGAGCTGGAGAAAGCCTGCAACGCTCACGACATTTGTTACGGGCGGTGCCTGAAGGGGGGCGACCTGCATGGCAGCCCCACCTGCAATGATAGAGAGGCCAAGAGACGCCGGCGCGTTAAATGCGACGAGGCCCTGTTCAGCTCGATAGGCTCCGCAAATGGCAACAGGCTGGCATGCCGCGCAGCGGCCAGCCTTTATAAGAACTTCGTCAGATTGTTCGGCAGCACGCTCTTCGCTGGCCTTGCGCCGCCCGACCATGCCAGGGAGGAGCTCTACCGTGCTCCCCCTCACGCTATTGAAAGTGAATATTTTCCAGCCGCCAGCTCCACCCTTCCGATCGACGCAATCATGAAGCGCAACTACGAGGCGGTAGAGGCGTTCGTGCGCTATGCGGAGAGCAATCCAGACAAGCTCACAAGAGCACAGATCGATTCCGCCCTCGACAGCATTGCGACGCATGCCATAGCGACGAACTACGCGCTCGAGTTCAGATCGAGCCCATCCGGAGCCGAATTGCTTCTCAAGCTTTTGAAACTGCAGCCCGACACGCCCCCAGAATGGTTTAAGGACGAGATCGTCATTTGGCGCGAGGGCAGCTGACACAGCCGCCTCCCGGATGGGAGCGGTGAAGCTTCAGAGGCCATGGCGGGCGAGGATCTTCTTCACCTCTTTGACGAGGTCGGTCTCTTTGACCGAGACCTGCGCCGGGCGCGCCTCCTTCCAAGCCTCGTGGCCCTCGATCTCTTTGGCCGCCTTGGCGCCTTCGATCAGGTCTTTGAGCGTCACCTCGCCCTTTTCGCGCTCATCCGACCCTTGGATGACGACGCAAGGGCTTCCGCGCTTGTCGGCGTATTCCAGCTGCTTGCCGAACTTCTTGGGGTTGCCGAGGTAGAGTTCGGCGCGGATGTCGGCTGCCCGCAACGTCTGCACCATCTTCTGGTAGTCGGCGATGCGCTCCTTCTCCATCACCGTGACGATGACGGGGCCGGCGGCGCTCTTGTCGACTTGACCCAGCGCGTGCAAAGCGGCCTGCAAGCGCGAGACGCCGATGGAGAAGCCGGTGGCGGGCACCTTCTGGCCGGTGAAGCGCGCGACGAGGTCATCATAACGCCCGCCAGAGCCGACGGAGCCCATGCGCACCGGCTCGCCGCTCTCACTCTTGATGGGGAGCGTCAAGTCGACCTCGAACACAGGACCCGTGTAGTACTCGAGCCCGCGCACGATCGAAGGATCGAAGCCGATGCGGTTGCGCTCGTAGCCGGCGGCTGCGACGAGCCTTTCGATCTCGATGAGCTCGGTGACGCCCTCACGGCCGATGGCGCTGTCCTTGATGACGCTTTCGACGGCGCGCAGCGAATCATCGCCGCTGCCTGAGGTGACGAACTTCAGAACCTTGTCGATCGCCTGAGGTGCAAGTCCGGCGCCCTCGGTGAAGTCGCCCGACTCGTCTTTGCGCCCCTTGCCCAGCAACAGGCTGACGCCCTCCGGGCCGAGACGATCGAGCTTATCGATGGCGCGCAGCGCGACGAGGCGCTTCTTCGCATCGCTGTCCGCCGCCGGGTCGATTCCGATGCTTTCAAGCACGCCGTCGAGAACCTTGCGGCTGTTGATCTTGACGACGGCGCCGTCTTTCAGGCCCAAGGCCTCCAGCGTGTCGGCGGCGAGCATGCACATCTCTGCATCCGCCGCGACGCTGTCGGCGCCGACCGTGTCGGCGTCGCACTGCAAGAACTGACGAAAGCGCCCAGGCCCCGGCTTCTCGTTGCGCCACACGCTGCCGACGGCGTAGCGACGGAAGGGTTTGGGAAGCGTCTGGAAGTTCTGCGCGACGTAGCGCGCAAGCGGCGCGGTCAAGTCGTAGCGCAAGGAGAGCCACTGCTCGTCGTCGTCTTGCAGCGAGAACACGCCCTCGTTGGGGCGGTCCTGGTCTGGAAGGAACTTGCCGAGCGCGTCGGTATATTCGAAGGCCGGCGTCTCCAACGGCTCAAACCCGTAGCGCTCGTAGACGGCACGGATCTTGTCGATCATCGAGCTTTGCGCGCGCAACTCGGCCGCCTCGATGTCGCGAAGGCCTTTCGGCAGGCGCGGGGAAGGCCGCGCGGCTTTGTTAGATTTGGCCATAAGAAGAGTATGGATTGCGGAGCGACGCAGGCCCCTCGTGCCTCGGGTGAGGCCTTATAACGGATCGCCGCCGACACGCAAACGACGCGCGTCGGCCAGCGCCGCGATCATCACGCCTCCTCGCCAGGAGGCCGCGGCGGCGGCAGGCCGAGAGGACGACGCCTGGTCGCGTAGATGGCGCGCGCCGGCACCGAGACGATTTCTTTTTCCGGCCAGCGCAGCGCCGAGAGCTTGCCGCCGAAGACGCAAGCGGTGTCGATGCACACGGTGTTGTTCAGCCACTCCGGCTCGGCGACCGGCGTGTGGCCATAGACCACGGTCGGCGTCCCGCCATAGTCGAGCGCCCAGTTGAAGCGCTCCGGCAGCCCTTGCGCGTCGCGCTCGCCGGAGATGTCGCCGTAAAGGCAGAAACGGCGCGCGGGCACCGTATTGCGCCCGAGCATCTCCTCTTTGAGGCCGGCGTGCGCCACCACCAACCGCCCGTCGTCAACCCAGAGGTAGCTCGGCAGGCTTGCGATGAACGCGCGCGTCGCCTGGCGGAACGCCTCGCTCTCGCCGGCGTACTGCTCCACCGTGCACTCGAGCCCGTGCGTGACCTTGACGTCGTTGCCCTTGAGCCAGCGCATGAACCTGTCGTCGTGGTTGCCGACGACGGCGAAGGCCTGCCCACGCGCCACCATCTCCATGACCAGGCGCACCACGTCGGGCGCGTTGGGGCCGCGGTCGACGAGGTCGCCGACGAAGACAGCGCGGCGGCCTTCGGGGGCACGCGTCACGGCGCGGCGCGTCTCCCCCTCGCCTTGGAGGCGCACGCCGTAGCCGAGGCGCACGAGCAGCGCCACGAGCTCGTCGGCGCAGCCGTGCACGTCGCCGATGATGTCGAAGGGGCCGTGCGTGCGCCGCCGGTCGGTGTGAGGCAGCTTGGTCACGGGCGTTTCAAGCAGCTCCGCCTCACGCGTCGATGAACTCCTCGACGTAGCGCTTGGGCTCGGGAACATTCGACATGAAGCGGGCGAGCGGCTCGAGCCCGCGCGGCACCGGCCCGCCGTAGGCCCAGTCCAGAAGCTCGACCGTGTGCACGACCGGCACGTCGAGCGGACCGGAGAGCTGCATGATGCAGCCGATGTTGCCGGTGGCGACCACATCCGGCTTCACGCGCTTGATGTTCTTGGCCTTGCGCTCGCGCAGCTCTCCGGCCAGCTGCGGCTGCAATATGTTGTATGTGCCGGCCGAGCCGCAGCAGATGTGCGACTCGGGGATGTCGACGACGCCGAAGCCGGCCTTGACCAGAAGCGCGCGCGGCTCCTCGACCACACGCTGTCCGTGCTGCAGCGAGCAGGCCGGGTGGTACGCGACGCGCAACGAGGACCAGCGCTTGGGCGCCCCCAGCTCGTACTTGGAGCCGACGAACTCGCAGATGTCGCGCGCAAGCTCGGAGATGCGGGCCGCGCGCGCCGCGTACTCGGGATTGCGCCGCAACAGGTGGCCGTAGTCCTTGACCATGGTGCCGCAGCCCGACGCGTTGACGATGATGGCGTCGACCGGGCCCTTTGCCAGCTCCTTCGACCAGGCATCGACGTTGCGCTTGGCGAAGGCGGCGGCCGCTTCCTCCTCGCCCAGGTGATAGGTGAGCGCCCCGCAGCACGCAGCACCCGCCGACACGACGACGTCGACGCCGCGGCGTGCCAAGAGGCGGATCGTCGAATCGTTGATGCCGGGGCGCAGCACCTGTTGGGCGCAGCCGGCGAGCAGGATCACACGCGCGCGCCGCTCCGACTCGGTGACGGCGGTGCCGGGGCCCTCGTACTTGGGCGTCGGCGGCAGCACCCGCGGGGCAAGCTCGACCATGGCGGCGAGCTCCTTGAGGCCGAGCCGGCGCAACAGGCGCACCCAAGGCCGCCCCAACGGCGCCAGTTGCAGGGCCAGACGGAAGCGCTCCGGATAGGGCAGCACACGCGCCAGCAGCCGGCGCACGAACTGCTCCTTGGGGTTGGCCTTGCCCGCACGCGCGATGCGGGTGCGCGCCATATCGACGAGATGCATGTAGTCGACGCCGGAGGGGCACGTCGACATGCACGACAGGCACGAGAGGCAACGGTCGACGTGGGTCTTGAGCTCGCTCGAGACCTTGCCGCCGTCTTCCAGCATGTCCTTGATCAGGTAGATGCGTCCGCGCGGGCTGTCGCGCTCGTCGCCGAGAAGCACGTAGGTCGGACAGACGGCGGTGCACAGGCCGCAGTGGACGCAGCGGCGCAGGATCGCGTCGGCTTCCGCGATGTCCGGGTCGGCGAGCTGCTCGGGCCTGAAGTTGGTCTGCATCGGTTGCCCTTACACGTTGGCGTACATGCGCCCGGGATTGAGAATGCCTGCCGGATCGAAGGCCGCTTTGAGGTCGCGCGTCAAGCGCTCGACCGGCGGGCTCAAGGGCTGGAACACCTCCACCGCGGCGCGCACTGCCGGCTCGGCCCGGATCAAGGTGGCGTGCCCGCCGTGGATCGCCGCGGCGCGGCGGATCTCGGCGGTGCCGGCGTCGGCCGCGGCCGGCACCTCGAGCCATATGAGCCCGCCCGCCCAATCGTAGAACGCTTCCGCCGGCATGTAGCGCTTGATGGCGGCGACGAGCTTGGGCGCCGTCGTCGGCTTGGTGGAGATGCGCCACAACAGCGTCTGCCGGTTGGGCATCACCGAGAGCCGTCGCAACTCGCCCCAGAACTCCAGCGACTCCCTGTGGTCGAGCTCCAGCCCCTTGCCGTAGACCTTGAGCGCCTCCTTGAGCTTGAGGCTGCGGCCGGCGACCGCGGCGGAGAAATTCTCAATGCGCAAGGCCGTGACCGCCTTGCCCATGGACTTGAGGCCCGAGTGGCCGAGGCGGGCGGCGACGGGGGCCTGCAGGTGCACCGCGCCCGACACCTCGACCGGCTGCGCCATCGCCGCGCACAAAAGCTCGACTGCGAGATTGTCGGGCAGGCCCAGATAGACGATGGTCGCCGCCGTCTCTGGCCAGGGCAACACCTTGAAGGTCACCTCGGTCAGCACGGCGAGCGTGCCCCAGCTGCCCGTGAGCCCGCGCGCCACGTCGTAGCCCGTCACGTTCTTCATCACGCGCCCGCCGGACTGGAACATCTCTGCGCGTCCGTTGACGCCCTTGATGCCGAGGAGATGATCGCGCGCGGCACCTACCTGGATGCGGCGCGCGCCCGACAGGTTGGTGGCGAACACAGCGCCGATGGTCTGCGCCCCTTGCGGACCGCCGACCGCTGGCGCCACGTCGATGGGCTCGAAGGCGAGCATCTGCCCATGCGCGGCAAGCTCCGCCTCCACGTGCGAGACCGGCGTGCCGGCCCGCGCCGTCATCACCAGCTCGCTCGGCTCGTAAAGCGTGATGCCGCGCAGCGAGGCGGTGGTGATGGTGATGGCGCTGTCGATCGGCCGGCCGACGGCGCGCTTGGAGCCCGCGCCCACGATCTCGATCGGCAGCCTCTTCTCGGCGCAACCGGCAACCATGAATTGGAGCTCCCAGTCGGCCGCGGGCTTCTGTAGGTCGCTCAATGCGGGATCTCCTCAGGCGGCGCGTGTCGTTTGCGTAGCTTGGCCCTCGATCGCATCGAGCGGGAAGACCTTGCCCACATTGAGCAGCCACAAGGGATCGAACACGCTGCGGATGCGCATCTGCACCGCAAGATCGGCGTCGGAGAACTGCACGCCCATCAGGTCGCGCTTCTCGATGCCGACGCCGTGCTCGCCGGTGAGGCAGCCGCCGACCTCCACACACAATTTCAGGATCTCGGCGCCGGCGAGCGCGGCACTTTGCGCCTCGTCCGGCTTGTTGGCGTCATAGAGGATCAATGGGTGCAGATTGCCGTCGCCGGCGTGAAACACGTTGGCCACCTTGAGGCTGTGACTGGCACAGATCTCGGAGATGCGGGTCAGCACCTCCGGCAGACGCGAGAGCGGGATGGTGCCGTCCATGCAATAGTAGTCGGAGATGCGGCCGATGGCGCCGAAGGCGGCCTTGCGCCCCTTCCAGATCTTGGCGCTCTGCTCCGGCGACGAGCTCATCTCCACGACCTTGGGCCGGAACGGCTTGGCGATCTCGACGATGTCGCCTAAGAGCCGGGAGACCTCCTCGGGCGCGCCCTCCACCTCGACGATCAGCAGCGCCTCGACGTCGAGCGGATAGCCGGCCTTGGCGTAGGCCTCGGCCACGGCGATCGCAGGCTTGTCCATGAACTCTATGGCGACGGGGACGATGCCCGACGCGATGATCGCGGCCACACAGCGCCCGGCAGCCTCGCTCGATTCGAAACCCAGAAGGATCGGGCGGGCGCTCTCCGCCTTGGGCAGGATCCTGAGCGTCGCCTCGGTGACGATGCCGAACTGCCCTTCGGAGCCGACGATGAGCGCCAACAGATCGTAGCCTTCCGCGTCGAGGTGAGGGCCGCCGATCTCCACGATCTCGCCGTCCATCAGCACGATGCGCAGACCGAGCACGTTGTTGGTGGTGACGCCGTACTTGAGGCAATGGGCGCCGCCGGAGTTCATGGCCAAGTTGCCGCCGATGGTGCAGGCAAGCTGGCTCGAGGGATCGGGCGCATAGAAGAAGCCTTCGGCCTCGACCGCCTGGGTGACGCCCAGGTTGGTGATCCCCGTCTCCACCGAGATGATGCGGTTCGCCAAATCGACATCGAGAACGCGGTTCATCCTCGAGATGGCAACGACGACCGCATCCTCGGCCGGGAGCGCGCCTCCCGACAGCGAGGTGCCGGCACCGCGCGGCACCACCTTGATACGCTGCTCGTGGCAGTACTTCAGAACCTTCGCCACCTCTTCGGTGGAGCGCGGCAGCACCACGGCGAGCGGCACGCGGCGATAAACGGTGAGCGCATCGGTTTCGAACGTGCGACGCCCCTCCTCCTCGGAGATGACGGCATCAGCGCCGATAAGCTGCTCCAGATCCTTGATAATGGCGGCGGAGCGCGCGAGCACGTCTCGGTCAGGCTCCGGCAACCTCGACAGCGACATGCTCAGTCCCTTCGCTCAACGTCCACGGGCGCCAGCCCAATCAGACTTTCGATTATGGAATCGCAGCGTAGACTTTAGCCGGCTTCCGACGCGGATTGTACTGACGCATATTCTTCAACAGTACAACTTCCCGAAAATTGCTCCGATCGCATATAGTCTACGGGCGTCACAATTCTTATCTCTTTCCGGGTGATCGCGGACGGTCGAACTCTCCGTTGCAAGGTCCACCCGAAACCACAGGTGGAAGCCAGTGTCATTCTCAGGGGCTCAAGTGACTGCCATCAGCGACCTTGAAATATTCGCACGCGTGGCACGCACCGGCAACATGTCAGCGGCCGGCCGTGAGATGGGGCTGTCGCCGGCGGTCATATCGAAGCGCATCAGCCAGCTCGAGGATCGGCTTGGCGCCCGCCTGTTCCAGCGCACCACCAGGCATCTCACGCTGACCGAGACGGGGGCCGGCTATTTCAAGCGCGTCGTCGACATCCTGAGCCTGTGCGAGGAGGCGGAGGACTTCGTCAGCCGGCGCAACACCAAGCCGCGCGGGGTGTTGAAGGTCACCATGCCGACCACCTTCGCCAGGTTGCACGTCGCCCCTTATCTCGGCGACTTTCTGGCCCGCTACCCCGACATCGAGCTCGACGTCCACCTGACCGACAGCTTCATCGACATCATCCGCGACGGCTTCGATCTGGCAATCCGCATCGGCGAACTGGAGGACTCCTCCCTCGTTGCGCGCAAGATCGCTCCCGACAACCGCTTCATCTGCGCGGCCCCTGCCTATCTGGAGAAGAACGGGGCCCCGACCTCGCTCTCCGACCTCGATCTGCACAATTGTCTCTCTGCCGGCGCCCAGGAGGTGTGGCGGCTGGAGGGCCCAGAGGGCCAGCGGCATATCCGCACCAACGGCAACATCCGCTCCAACTCGGGCGAGCTGATCCGCGAGGCGCTGCGCTCAGGGCTGGGCCTCGGCCTGCGCTCGACCTGGGACGTCGGTACCGAGCTGAAGAGCGGAGAGCTCAAGGTGGTGCTCCCCCAATACCGCGGCTCCTCGAACGTGGCGATCTACGCCGTCTACCCCTGCCGGGAGTTCATGCCGGCCAAGGTCAACGTGCTGATCGAGTTCCTGGCCGATCTCTATGGCCCCGAGCCCTATTGGGACAAGGACATGGATCCGGCCACTCTGGGCTTCGGCAAGGCCCCTGCTAAGGCAAGAGGCCGGGGCGCCGCCAAAGGCCCCAACGCAGTGGTGGCGGCCCGTTGAGCCGGAGCCCGCGCCATTGCTGGAAAGCAACATCGGCGCTTCACGCTTCTATGCTCCCTTGATCGGCACCGCAGCATTTGCTGAGGTGGGCTGCAGCATGAGGAGCGAGAGCATGAAACGGACGCTAGGTCTTGCATTAGCGATCGCCATCGTCGCCGGCGCCGCGCCCGCATCGGCGCAGGACGCCACCAAGGGCGAGGTCGTCTTCAACCAGTGCCGCGCCTGCCACGCCATCGGTCCCGGCGCCAGAAACAAGGCGGGGCCGCAGCTCAACGGCATCGTCGGGCGCAAGGCCGCCTCCGTCCCCGGTTTCAAATACTCCGACGCCATGAACAAGGCGGCAGCCGGCGGCTTGGTCTGGACCGAGTCGAAGCTCTCCGCCTATCTGCAATCGCCCGACGTGTTCTTGCCTGGCGGTGTCATGGCCTACTCCGGCGTCAAGAACGAGGGCCAGCTCAAGGACCTCATTGCTTTCCTGAAGACGCACAAGTAGAGGTCCCGCCAAGGCGGCGCCATCGACGCGCCGCTCAAGCAAGCGGGCCCGGCAATGACAAGTGGTGAGACCAAGCGGCCGCGCGTCGCCCTGTTCGTCACCTGTCTCGTTGATCTGATGCGTCCCTCGGTCGGATTCGCGGCAGTCCGCCTCCTGCAGGCGGCCGGCTGCGAGGTCGGCGTGCCGGCGGCGCAGACGTGCTGCGGTCAGCCCGCCTACAACGGCGGCGACCGCTCGAGCGCCAAGAAGCTCGCCGCACAGACCATCGCCGCGTGCGAGGGCTTCGATTACGTTGTGGCGCCGTCGGGCTCGTGCGCAGCGATGCTGAAGCTGCACTATCCGCGCCTGTTCGCCGGCGACACAAAGCAGGAGCCCCGCGCCAGGGCCTTCGCAGAGCGGGTCTACGAGCTCACCTCCTTTCTGGTCGATGTGCGTGGTCTTGCCAGCGTGCCGGGAGCCTTTGCAGGCCGCGTCGCCTGCCACGACGGCTGCTCGGGCCTGCGCGAATTGGGCATCGCGCGTCAGCCGCGCGCCTTGCTGGCGAGCGTCGAGGGGCTCGAGCTCGTCGACCTTGGCGAGGCGCAATCGTGCTGCGGCTTCGGCGGGCTCTTTTCGGTGAAGTACCCCGACATCTCCAATGCCATTGCCGCGCGCAAGACGGCGGCAATCGCCGACGCCGCCCCATCGCTCGTCGTGTCCGGCGAACTCGGTTGTCTGCTGCATCTCGCCGGCAAGCTCAAGCGGGACGGCTCAGCCATCGCCTGCCGCCACATCGCCGAGGTGCTGGCGGGCGAGACGAGCGCGCCGCCGATCGCGCGAACCGGGCGCGGGAGCGCGTCATGAAGCGAGCGTCTGCCTCCTTTGCCGACAACGCGACCGCGGCGCTTGCCGACGCACACCTGCAGCGTGCGCTGGCAGAAATGCCGCGCGGCTTTGCGGCGGCCCGTGCACGCGCCAAAGAGCGCCTGCCGGAGTTCGACGCTCTGCGCCGCATCGGGCGTGACATCAAGGATCACGCGCTCAGCCATCTCGACCTCTACCTGGAGGCCTTCGAGCGCAATGCGGAACGCGCCGGCACGTGCGTACACTGGGCGGCGACGGCCGATGACGCGTGTGACATCGTGCTTGAGATCTGCCGGGAGACCGGCGCGCGCCTCGTCACCAAGAGCAAGTCGATGGTGTCGGAGGAGATCGGGCTCGCCGCGCGGCTCCGGGCCGCCGCGCTCGAGGTGGTCGAGACGGACCTTGGCGAGTACCTCATCCAGATCCGCGGCGAGCGCCCGAGCCACCTCATCGCGCCGGCGATCCATCTCACGGCCGACGACATCGCTGCCGACTTCCGCCGCTGCCACCGCCATCTGCCGCAGGGGCGCGATCTGTCGAGCCCCGAGGCCCTGGTCGCCGAGGCGCGCGGCGTCCTGCGCGATAAGTTTCTGTCATCCGACGTCGGCATCACGGGTGCCAATTTTCTCGTCGCGGCGACCGGCTCGGCCATCATCGTCACCAACGAAGGTAATGCCGACCTGACGCTGTCGCTGCCGAAAGTGCACATCGTGCTCGCGACAATCGAGAAGGTGGTGCCGACGCTTCCCGACGCGTGGACGCTGCTCAGGCTGCTGGCGCGCTCCGGCACCGGGCAGGACTTGACCGCCTACACCACGCTCGTCACCGGGCCGCGTCGCGCGCAAGACAGCGATGGGCCCGCCGCCTGCCACGTCATCCTCCTCGACAACGGGCGCTCGGAGATTCTCGCCACCAACATGCGCGAGGTCTTGCGTTGCATCCGCTGCGGGGCCTGCATGAACCACTGCCCGGTCTATTGCGCCGTCGGCGGCCATGCCTACGAATCCGTCTACGCCGGCCCCATCGGGGCGGTGCTGACGCCGGCGCTCGCCGGAGCGCCGGAGACGCGCGAGCTGGCGCAGGCGTCCACCTTTTGCGGCCGCTGCGAATCGGTCTGCCCCGTCGAGATCCCGCTCGTGACCTTGCT
>Ga0307442_1000934_pt1 | contig 14413 bp, 15 predicted proteins | sample SalMarWE160430MG_FD_202143 | JGI IMG/M metagenome (GOLD analysis project Ga0307442, IMG submission 202143) | Salt marsh sediment microbial communities from the Plum Island Ecosystem LTER, Massachusetts, United States - WE1604-30 | ecosystem: Environmental > Aquatic > Marine > Intertidal zone >...
CAGTCGATCCAGCGCGAGGCGAGGCTTTCTATGCCGCAATCCGCCGCTATTGGCCAGAGCTTCCAGACAATGCGCTGCTTCCCGCCTACGCTGGAATTAGGCCGAAAACCTCGGGGCCCGGCGAACCTCCAGTGGATTTCTCCATCCAAGGGCCCGCGGGTACCGGCCATAAGGGCTATGTCGCACTCTACGGTATTGAGTCGCCTGGGCTTACGTCATCTCTCGCGATTGCCGAGCACGTTGTCCAGCTAGCGTTGGATTGATTTCGGCGCTCACATCGTTCTCTATCTCAGCCGGAGCCTTCTCTAAAGCGATTGGGATAGTCCCACCCCCCGCTTAACGGCAAATGCCAGCTGAACTTTGTTGTTCGCAGGCAAAGTGTACAAGAGACCTGGTGATACCATGTTTTGATTGTGTTGACTTCGGTAGAAAATGGGATCATCTCCTGAGGGACGAGCGGCAACAGACGCGATCAATCGTGCTGCGCGAATCTCGCGGCGGTTGCAGGGCGGGGTGGCTGTCGCCTTGGCCATGCTCGCCATGACGTTTGCTTGCATGCCGGCCAAGGCCAAGGCGCTGGAGCAGGCGCTTGCCGACGCACATCTCGTCAATGCCGTCCTCAATACCCAGCGTGCGCGCTGGCGCGCGATCGACGAGCAGGTTGCGTTCGCCAAGTCCGGCTTGCGTCAAACATCAGCGCCAGCGGCGACACCCAGTACGTGAATCAGAACAACACGAAAAATGCGGTTGGGCTCAGTAACGCCGGCGGCCTGACGACCGAGGGTTTCACCCGTCCGTGCGGCTATTTGGTGCAACTCTCGCAGCCTCTGCTCGAAGGCTTTCAGATCTGAAGGCGGTCCTCTAAGCCAAGTCTCAGGTGCAGGCGCACTGCGACATTGAAGAACAAGTGGTTACGCCCCGCCCCCGACGCCGCCGGCCGCAGATAAATGAGCACCGGCTCCAGATTAGGTTCGCGCTTGAACTTGAGGACAGCGATTCTGCGCTTCGCGCAAACCAGAGACGCGGTCAGCGGTAGGCTACATGCCTGCTGAATAACGCTTGGCCCTGGTCCCACGCGGAGTCTCTTCTTAATCTCATTAGTTCGGCGGGGTGCCAGGCTGACTAACGGGAAGCAATTTCGATCGGTCAGACTCTCCCTCCTAATTCCCGACAGAGTTCGAGAAGGGCCCAAGCGGACCGCCGCCCGGTCCAAGACAAATCCCAGTTCTAGGACTAGCCCCTGACCCACGGCATGCTTTATGCCTACTTCAATGCATGCGTACGACTTCGGCACGGCGCTGCACCAACTTCGCACTTTGCCTCGCACTTGCGTTTTGGTCAGTCGAGGCCTTGGCTATTCCAGAGCAGGAGTCATTAGAGAATCTAAGTCGGGCTACAGCCGAAGTGTTTGTGAGCTATGTATACCAAACAGGGCATCCGCCCGACGCGGACGATCTGCTGAGCGCGGCGTGTGCGCAGTGCCGAAGAATGGGTTACGCCAACGCAGTTCGAAGCGTGAGTCCCACTTTAAAGCAATGTATAGCCTTCGGCACGTCCCGTGCCACGTGCGTGCGGGAAATGGCCACTGACAAATTTAGCTGCACGCATTCCGATAGCTGAGTGCGCGTTATGCCGGTGCTTCTCGGGTAGCAGTGCCGGAAATGAGGTCGGTTGCGACAACATCATGACGATGTGCGCCCTGGGGTCAAAAGTGGACGTCAAATTGAGCCGCGGGACCTCAGCGGGTCCGTTATGGGACAGCGCTTGTATGTTCGTGACCGACACGGAACCCGCATCTCACGCACCGACAAGACTGGGAGCGCCCCATCCCGACCCGATTGCAAAAGTCGCTGAACAATAAAATTTTTAGGCTCAAGATTTCCCCACCTTGCTCTCGAACCGTCAACCAGAGACCAAAGTTATATCAACTGCTAATGACATCGGCCTACTGAGCGCGAGCGCTGCTGTTGGATTGCTGCGCCCCTTCGTCTGAAAACTCTTCCTCAAGCTGCACCGCGAGCATGAGCCAGACAATGGCGAGGTCGGCGAATTTTTGACTCGCCGCCGGCGAATTGCAGATGGCCGCACGAGTTGCGCACAGTTGAGCGCGTTGTCGGTAATCTTGGGAATTGCAGGACATGCAACACCCCACCTTGCTTCTGCGGGCCTTTGCAAATCGCAGTCTAGAGCGGGATACTCCAGAGTTGAACAGAATTGACTAGCCATCGCTAAGATTGATGACCTTGGCAAGCGGCTGACGCCTTACGTCCGCTGAACTGATCGCCTAATCACGTTGCACCGAACAATTCTCAAGGGGTACTCCGAAGCCTTCGAAATTGGGTTAACCCGAGTGGAAGGTCTCTCTACTATTTGGAAGCATTGGGCCCCTACACCTCGGCGGAGGAATCAAGACACTAAATTGCCCTCATCACGCACCTTCGCCTGATCCAACGACCTAGTGGGTTGGGCTTATACCGACTTTTAGCGGCTCGAATGCGGTTTCTCCTACATGATTGCGTGCCCATATCGCCGCCTGCGTGCGGTTCCGTAGACGCAGCTTACGCAAGATGGCCTTCATATGGACCTTTACTGTAGACTCGGTGATGACCATTTTGCGGGCGATGACCTTGTTAGAATCTCCCTGCATGAGCATGCGCAAGATCAACATTTCGCGATGAGATAGACGCGGGACTTCGTTGGTCTTGTTCTCGCTCGGTGCCTCGGCTTCTGCGCGCTTAAGAGCAAACCACGATTGAAGGCCATGGTCGGGTTGTGCTTTGCTGCTCTCAGCAACATGGGCGGCGCATTGCTGCACGTTGTCAGATTTGTTTTCAGCACTAGCGGCCGCTCGATTCGCGACAAATGGAAGAACGATCATCTCGCCGTGCGCAATCAATTCCAGGGATTTGACGAGGGTCTCGCCGGGACTGTCCTGGCAAAGAAATCCGCGAGCCCCGGCCTGCAATGCGCTGATGATGTCCTCTGGCTTTTGTGAGGAGGAGAGGATGACCGCCTTCACGCCGGGATTCGCGCTTACCACTTTGCGCACTAGAGCATTTGTTTCGGATGCACATCCGACGATACCGGTTAACCACACGCAACTTTCCAGCGATTGGAAATAGCTCTCCAAGTCGCCGTTCAACGACGTGGCGATGCGAACCGGCCGAAAGCGAGATTTGGCAAATAGCTGACGCAGGCCGTCGTGTAGTAGCGTGGAAGGGTGCGTCACAACAATGGGGAGGCTCATTCGCCGTACTCCTATTACATCGTTTACTCACCCCCGAAGACCCACTCCGTTGCAGCAAATTTCATGCCGAATTCTCCGGAAAGGAGTACCATCTTTGACTCGAAGTTTAGCGAATTGCTTAACCGAAGGTTAATTGTAAAGGTTATTGGTGCGCGACAGATGCCCCATATAGCCTTCCGCGATGGCCATTAGGGTCGCACTCTCCGCTATTGCCTGTTTGCGGAAGACGGTAACCGCCGCTACAGGATCCCGATGGAAATGAGGCTATCGAATCTGCGAATCTCGTCGATGACAAGTCGTCGGGGAGCGAGATGTTCGGCTTAATGCGCGAGCTGTTTCCCATCTGTCGCAGCATCACCGGAAGTGGGTTGCGGCAAAGCATTGCAAAGCTCGGCGACTTCGACTGGACTGTTCCCAAGAAGTGGAAACATCCGCGACGCATATATGATACCGGTCGTCGCGTCCTGGACTTCCAGCAAACTAATCTTCACGTGGTGAATTACAGCGCCCCGGTGCTCGCATGTCCTAAGCGAGCTCAAGCCGCATCTGCATTCGCTACCGGAGCATCCCGACTGGATCCCCTATCGAACGTCCTACTACGCGGAAGAATCGAGACACTCGCAGCCAGCGGCTTGCTCGAACGGATGCCGCAACAGCGGCTGCGACAACCTTGTCGACAAGTACAACCTAACCGTTAGGGGTACCGCGAGGGCTCAATTGACTCAATACGATGCCAGAGGGAGCCTTTAACGAGATGTCCAGTACTTATGCTACTCTGTAATGAGGCACTGATGAAAACAGTTCTGTTCTGTGGAGGTCTCGGCACGCGAATACGCGATTACGAAGAAAACATTCCCAAGCCAATGATCCCGGTCGGTGGGAAGCCGATCCTCTGGCATCTAATGCATTACTACAGCCAGTACGGCCACAAAGATTTTGTCCTGTGCCTGGGCTACAAGGCAAACGTTATAAAGGAGTTTTTTCTTAACTACCGGCCGCAAATATACGCGGATTGCGTCGTCTCAGGCAGCAATGTGGAGACGTTAGGGGATTCCCACCAGGATTGGCGCGTGACAATGATCGACACGGGAGCGTGGCGTAGCATTGGAGAGCGGTTGTTTGCGGTGCGAGAGCATCTTCAGGGTGAGGAGATGTTTCTTGCCAACTACAGCGACGGACTTTGCGACGTCAATCTTTCAGCCATGATGGAGACCTTCAAACAGAGCGGAAAGGTCGCCTGTTTTCTGGCCGTGCGTCCAAATTTCAGCCTGCATTTTGTCGAGATGGATGCGGACGGAAGAGTGAACGGCATCCGCCCGACGAGCGATGCCAATCTCTGGCTTAACGGTGGCTTCTTCATCCTTCGCTCGCAGGTCTTCGACTATATGCGTGATGGCGAGGAGTTGGTCGAAGAACCCTTCCAACGGCTGATTGAGGACGATCAACTCCTCGCATTTAGACATGAGGGCTTTTGGCGTCCGATGGACACGCTGAAGGACAAGCAGGTGCTCGAGGATCTGGTCAACCAAGGACGGATGCCCTGGCGGATCAGTGAGACCGTCCCGACTGTTACGCCGCGGCTCGACAGGAAGACCGGATGAAGCCGGTGGAAAAATTGGCGCGTCGCCCAAATGTCACACAGCGCGAGGTGGTTACTCCGAAGTTCCCGAAGGCCTCCTCATCCAATTGGGCTTATATGAATTGGCTTTTGGACGCATCGGACTCATCCAAAATTGACACATGCGCTCCGGGGTCGCGACGGTTGTGATTCTGGGTTTTTCATATGAAACCACGGGTAGGTGACTGGGTTGAGGTCCGGAGCAAGGAAGAAATCCTTCGAACGCTCGACAAGAATGGTCGGCTCGAGGACCTCCCGTTCATGCCGCAAATGTTTAAGTATTGCGGCCAGCGTTTTCAGGTCTACAAGCGGGCGCATAAGACCTGCGACCCGATCAATGGTCCCGCTAGCAGGCGTCTACCCGGCGGCATTCATCTGAATCTCCGCTGCGACGGGCAAGCCTACGGTGGATGTCAGGCCGGCTGCATGATATTCTGGAAGGGAGCATGGCTCAGACTTGTTGACAGCCAGGCACCCGTTCAGAAGCCCACGACATCAACCGACAAGCCTTCGGGGAAGGCCGTCGCCAAACTTGGTTGCACCGAGGACGACGTTTGGCGAGCGACCAAGCGCGACTTACCGGGTGAGCAAACTAGGTACATTTGTCAGGCTACTCAGTTGGCCAATTTCACAACGCCGCTCAAGTGGTGGGACCCTAAGCAGTATGTCGAGGACTATCGCTCAGGCAATGCGTCGCTGGGCCGAATCCTTCGTGGCTTCCTCTACCTTGCCTACTACTGCGGGCTGGCGAACCGGCGTGGAGTTGGTAGCCCCGCACGCTGGCTTTATGATCGAGTTCAGTCCCTCTGGGGAGGAATTTTGTATCCTAGACGTCGAGGACTAATTCCGTCAGGAGCGCCGACGCCCAGATGCGATCTTAACCTGCAGCCGGGCGAATTGGTGCGGGTAAAACCCTACCAAGAGATTTTGGCGACGTTGGATGGCGTGTACAATCGCGGCCTCACCTTTGACGCTGAGCAGGTGCCCTATTGCGAGAAGGTATATCGCGTCAAGACGCGGGTTGAAAATTTCATTGACGAGAAAACGGGCAGAATGCGACACCTGCGGACGCCTGCAATCATACTCGAGGGCGTTTACTGCGGAGCGCGGTATAGTGGCCAACGTATGTTTTGCCCCCGCAGCATCTATTCGTGGTGGCGGGAAATCTGGCTTGAACGAGTTTCCGAGAGCCAGATCGGGAAATCCGATTGCTCGAATGAGCCTAGGGACCTAAGCTTGTCAGCATCGACAAACTTGTCGAATTGTCACTCGCAAGTTCAGTAGTTTCTTCAGGAAATTCATTGCCCGACCGGTATCTTTTTGTTCCAGCCTTTTTGCCAGCGTGTTGACCATGCATGCCAGCGCAATTCCTAGTGTCGCCCTGGAATCCAAAGTTGCAATAGCTCGTTAGCCCAGCGGCCAGAAACACATTGCGAAATGTTCGACCCAATGAGGAAAAGGAGTTGATACGCGATATTCTGGACAAACTACCGAGAGTCCGACAATAGCCAAAGCATGAACTGTGCCGTCGCTCGGAATAGCTTTCTCATCGTCAAAGCGGCTCGTATACCGGGTGCCTCATTGCCTGTTCTTAATAGGCGTTGCGACGACGGATCAGCTCAAAAAATGTACCGACAATGATGCGCAGGTCGAGCCAAATACTCCAGTTTTTGATGTACCAAAGGTCAAAAGCGACCCTTTGCTCCATAAGCTTGAGCCGAGCAGTCTCTCCTCGCAAGCCATGTATCTGAGCCCAGCCGGTTAGGCCCGGCTTGACGTGTTGTCGAAAGGCATAATTTGCAATCAATTTGGCGTATTTGTCATCGTGAGCGACAGCGTGCGGACGCGGCCCGACAAGTGACATTTGTCCGCAAGCTACATTAATGAGCTGCGGCAATTCATCCAGACTGGTTACACGCAATATCCGGCCCACGCGCGTTACGCGTGGGTCGTTACGTCGAGCCTGACGTATAATAGCCCCATCCTCCAGCACCTTCATCGTACGGAATTTGTAGATGTTAAACTCATAACCGTTAAAGCCCTTACGCCTTTGACTAAAGATCACCGGGCCTCGGGAGTCGAGCTTGATCAACAAAGCAACTAAGACGAGGAGCGGAGCAAGCACCACCAAAAAGGCTCCAGCGAGCCCAACGTCAGTGATGCGTTTTAGCGCTAATTCCGTAGAAGAAAGCGGGGGCCTCTGGAGTTCGACAGTGAAATCCGCGGCCAGCTTTCGCACCGGTTGTGAGAGGAGAGAACTGATTCTCTGATCTGGTAAGAGCAACACGGAAACTGGAAGCATCTGCAGGCGCTCGCAGACGCACTCACGTTGCCGCGTATCGTCCCATGGCAAGGCAAGCAGGACGCACTCAGCCCGTTTTACCCGGGCTGTGATTATGGCGCTGTCAACGATTGTGAAAAGATCGCGTTCGTTTTCTGCTAGGTGCGGCAATTGAAAGCGGCCTATTTCACGAGCGCCAAATTTCCTTGAGATTTCACGGCGAGACAGTCCGGCGAGCGAAGGGCCATCACCAATGATGATGGCAGAAGCTCCATCCAGCGTACCTTCCTCGAGTGCCTTGCTGAGATAGGACGAAACAACGAAGCGCGAACCTACCAACAGTCCGGAGGTCAGAATACTAAATACCAGGAGGCTTCCACGCGAATGGTGATCTCCTAGCTTTAGGAGAAACAGCATTAGGCAGACTATCAAAAGTACAATTATCCAATTGAGTAAGACGCCTCTCAATTGCTCAGAGAAAGCGTTAAGGGCATTTATTCTGTAAAGAGGACGAGACAGCAGGACAAAGATTGTGCCGCAAATCGCCCCAAAGCCGATGTATTGAGCGGCGTTGCTGATTGACTGAGACAAAAAAAGGTGGCTGTAAACAAGGGCGGAGACGACACAAGCGGCTGTAATAAGTACGTAATCGAAAGCCCCAACGATTTTACCAACTGACGAGTAAGACACCAGCCGACCCAGCGCCGGAGTCTTGTCGGTATCATCAACGCTGACCTGAAGCTGAGATAGATCGACCATGGACACGCAACTTCGCTAGCCCTTCTCGCCGCCGCCTTTTTCACCTCCGCCCATACTCGGGTGCAGACGGGTCAAAGAACCTAATGTTTGCAGTACTCACGATCTCACCGGTCGCATGAGCGCTCAATCTCCCATCTGCAGTACCCCCCATGCCACCAGACCAGTTTCAGATCCACATTCGGCTTTTCCGATTTATTGCAAGCGAAGCAATGGCTCCCGAGAGAAGTTCATCCCCCCAAGCATCTCTTTGACAGGAAAAAGAGATGCCCTCCTCAGACACATACTCTTACTGCAGCGCCAGCCTATCGATACCCGAGTCTGGCGACATCAGCGCAAGGCAACAAGGGCATTGACCCTAAAATCGCAGCCGGTTCGGAGGGAGTACTCCTCTTTTTATGGCCAATGCGTTCTTGTTTCAGGATGAATTGCATTAGGGTTGGCATCGCCGAATCATGAAACCGCCTTTGGGTCACTTGGGAGCTTTTTGCGAAATGCGAGTCCTCGTCACAGGCCATCTTGGCTACATCGGTACCGTTCTGACTCCAATGTTGATGGAGGGCGGTCACAGTGTGGTCGGCTGCGATAGCGATCTCTATCGTCACAGCACCTTCGTGGCAGCAGGCGTGCTGCCGCAGGTGCCAAACATCGGCAAGGACATCCGCGACTTGGAAGTTGAGGATGTCCTAGGCTACGATGCCATCTTGCATCTGGCGGGTCTTTCAAACGATCCTTTGGGCTTCCTGAATCCCCAGATGACCTTCGACATCAACCATCTGGCTTCCGTAAGGCTGGCTGAAACTGCGAAATGCGCAGGGGTTCGACGCTTCCTCTACGCATCCTCCTGCAGCAATTACGGTAAGGCCGGTGATGAGTTCATTGACGAGACGGGGGCAAGTAACCCGGTGACACCTTACGGTAAGTCCAAGGTACTTGCCGAACGAGACATAGCAAAGCTCGCCGACAGCCACTTCTGTCCAACCTATCTGCGCTGCGCGACGGCGTACGGCGTTTCACCACGGCTGCGCTTTGATCTCGTGCTGAACAATTTGGTGGCCTGGGCGACGACCACAGGCGGCATTCATCTTAAGTCGGACGGCTCGCCGTGGCGGCCCATCGTCCACATTAAGGACATTGCCCAGGCCTATATTCGCGTACTTCATGCACCCTCAGAACAAATATTCAACGAAGCCTTCAACGTGGGCAGTACGGATCAGAACTACCGCATTCGCGAATTAGCTGACATCGTGGCTGAGGTCGTGCCTGGCGCGGTAACCACCTATGCCAATGATGCGGGCCCAGATACGCGCTGCTACCGCGTTAATTGCGATAAGATCAGGCGGGTACTTCCTGAGTACCAACCCCTATGGGATGCGCGCAAAGGCGCTGAGGAGCTTTATCAAGCCTACTTAGGCAGCGGGCTTACCCTCGAAGAGTTCGAAGGTCCACGCTACCAACGGATTAGCCATATCAAAAAACTTATCGCTGAGGGTGTCCTTGATTCATCCCTTAGGCACGTTCGACGCATGCCTCGAGTGGCTGGGACCAGAATACTCGGTGACGCCAACAGAATAGTTCAGGAAGGGCGTTGACACGATCCGGCTTCACTATGGTCGAAGTTCATAAGATTGGATGGTCTGAGGCCGTAGCAGATAAGGCGTTGCCTCGGCTTGGTCTTGTTCTGCGTATGAAATTAGTCTTGTCAAGCATCCTGCCGTCTCGGTTTAGCGCGCTGATCACCCATCCGGCTTACCAACAAAATCGTGCGCGAGTTTTATGGCGCGTCGGCCTGTGGTCGCTTCACTGTCTTCTAGGAATTCCTGCGCGTGCAAAGTTTCGGCGGTGGAATTTCCGGCTCTTTCTGCCGGCGAAATGGCGCGGTGGCGGCTCAACCGCACCTTATCTGTTCCGTGAACATTACGAGCCCGAGCTCATGCTGTTGGAAAGGTTCCTAAAGCCTGGGATGGTCGTCATCGACGGGGGCGCCAACACGGGCGTGTATACATTCGTTGCGGCGCAATTGGTCGGACCGAGCGGACAAGTATTGTCATTTGAGCCGGGCAGCGACTCCTTCGAAGCGTTGCGTCGTTCGCGGGAGATAAATCGATGGGACCACGTGTGCTTGCGAAGTGAGGCGCTTGCGGATCGTACCGGCATGGCTCGGCTGTATCACCATTTTGGTCAGGAGAATTCGTACTCTTTAGGGGAGCAACGGGACGTGGACTTTGAAGAGGTGCCAACAATTTCGCTTGACGAAGCTGCCCGCGTCGAGCAGTTGCCACGAATCGATTTCATCAAACTCGACGTCGAGGGGGCGGAGGAGCTGGTGCTTCGTGGCGCGAGCAGCGCATTAGGGCGTTGGCGTCCCATCGTGTTGTTCGAAGTGAACCAGGAAATGATCGGTCGCTTGCATTTGGACCCCATTGGCGCAAGCAAGCTTCTCGAGAGTTGCAGTTATTGTTTGTTCTCGATGAGCGAAAGTGGAGCATTGACCAGGATCGAGCGAGTGCCCAACCAGGTATCCCAAAATCTTTTGGCAATACCTAAGGAACGTTGCGATGAGGAGAAGCGTTTCGCAGGATGACGGCAAAGAGTAACAAGACCTATGTTTCGCTCGCACGCTACTCCTAAGAGCGCAATTGGACCTCCATCGGGTCCGCAGCTCAGGCATTCGAAGGAGTAACTCCGCGTCCGTGTCGTTGCTCCGAGAACACCCCACCTCATTGCGTAAAGCCTGCTGAGTAGTGATCACTACTCTTCACGGAACGCGTGGGCGAAGCTGTCGGTGAAGGGTTGAAGTAGAAAGGCGAGCATTGTTCGGCTGCCGGTGACAATCGCAGCCTCGACCGGCATGCCGGGGTAGAGCTTCACATTCGGCACACGGGTGAGCTCGTCGGAACCGACTTCGACGGTCGCCAAGAAGTAGACTTGGCCTGTCCGTTCTTCGGTCACGGCATCTGCGGAGACTCGCGTGACTTTGCCCTCGACGACAGGAGTCGTCCGCTGCTTATAGGCCACAAAATGAATCGTGGCAGGCAGGCCAGGTCGGACGACGTCAATATCGAGGGGCCGAATCTTTACCTCGAACACGAGCTTGTCGTGACTAGGAACGAGGTCGAGTACGTCGCCGCCCGGCGCGATCACACCTCCGGGGGTGTGGGTGCGAAGATTCATGACCACGCCGTCCTGAGGCGCAGTCACCACACTGCGCTCGATCTTGGCCCGTGCCTTGGCCTGTTGCTCGCGCAAAGATGTCAGCCGGTCGTTGTTCGCTTCGACATCACCCTTCAATTTGACTACGCTTCGCTCAAGCTCGAATAGCTGCGATTTTTTTGCATAGCCTTTCTGGAAAAGCGCTCGCTGATCGACGAGCTGTTCCTCGAGGCTTGGAAGCTGCTCCATGAGGGCAGCGGTCTCCGCCTTCAGCGCCCCAATTTGTCCGCCCACAGCTTTGAGATCGGCTTCGTCATCAGCGTCATCCAATCGTACCAGCGGTTGTCCTTGCGCCACCGCGTCGCCTTCGTGAACCAGAATCCTGCTCACGATGCCGCCCTCGAGATGCTGCACGGTCTTGCGGTAGCTATCAACCTTCACCACGCCCGGCGCAATTGCGGCGCTAGAAAGAGGCGCGAATGCAGCCCAGAGGCCGAATCCTCCAAACAGGACGGCGATCACGATCTTGCTCTTGACGATGTAGAGCCTGATCGGCGGCTCCACCGGGATACCGACCGGTAGGTGAATGAGCGTGCCCTGAGGCGCCTGTGGAATGAGTTCCCTCATTGGCCGCCACGCCTTCGCTAGGACATTGGCCGGTAGGTGGACGCCAGCGCCCTGAGGCGCCTGTGGAGTGACTTCCCTCATTGGGCATTCCCCCTTACGAGCCGCACGGGCGGCCTAATACCGGTATTACGCGGCCTGCTCAATTGCCCGAGAACCACTTCGCGTGGGCCAAACAACTGCACTTGGCCCTCCTGCAACGCGAGGATTTGGTCGAACTGAGCCAGCAACGTCGGCCGATGCGCGATCATTACGATCGTCGAGCCGCCCGCCTTCATATCTGCAATTGCTTGGCTAAGCGCTAGCTCGCCGACCGCATCCAAACTGGAGTTCGGCTCGTCGAGCACGAGTAGCGAGGGCCTGCGATAGATGGCGCGGGCGAGACCGATACGTTGGCGCTGTCCGCCTGACAGGATCAATCCCTGCTCGCCAATCTCGGTGTCGTAACCTTGGGGGAGCTGCAGGATCATGTTGTGCACCCCCGCCCTGCGCGCGGCATCAATTACGTGCACGGGTTCGCTGTCGTCCATCCGTGCAATGTTCTCGCGCACGGTGCCGCGAAAGAGTTCCACGTCCTGGGGCAGGTATCCGACGTAACGGCCAAAATTGTCGCGGTTCCAGGCGAACACGTCAGCTCCGTCGAGGCGGATGGAGCCATGCTGCGGCTGGGCAAGGCCTACGATCAGTTTGGCAAGCGTCGATTTGCCTGCGGCAGAGGGGCCGATAATGCCGAGAGCTTGACCGGGAATGAGCGAAAGGGAGATGCCACGCAGCACCGGCTTCCGGGCGCCAGGCGGCGCGTAGATCACGTTCTCGATAAGCAGCGAGCCTTGAGGTCGTGGGAGCGGCATGCTCGGAGGATGCCATGGTGGCAATTGGAATTGGGCGGAAAGACGTTTCCAGGCGTCCCGCGCGCCCATCGTCATCTTCCAGCTTGCAATCGCTTGCTCGACCGGCGCCAGAGCCTTCGACATGATGAGGGAGGCGGCAACGATGGCGCCTGGCGATAGCTCCTGACGTAGAACGAGCCAAGCGCCCATTCCCAGCACGGCAATTTGCAAGAACATGCGCAGGGACTTGGTACATGCATTGATCAGTCCGGCGGTGTCGCTCGCCTTCTCCTGCAATCCAAGCGCGTAGGTATTAATGTCGTCCCAACGTTGCGTCAGCGCGGATGTCATGCCCATTCCGTCGACCACTTCTGCGTTGCGAAAAGCAATCTCTGCCCTCTGATAGCTCTTAGTCGACGCGGCGTTCGCGCGCTTCAGGTTCTCCGAGGTCAAGGCATGATTGGCGAGCGCAAGCGTGATGATCGCCGCCGCACCACCAAAGGCAAGGAGTCCAAGCAGCGGATGCAGGAGAAACACCAAGGCGAGATAGATCGGCATCCATGGCATATCGAATAGCGCCATAATTCCTGGGGCGCCAAGATAGGTTCGAATAGTCGCAAGATCGCGCAGAGCCTCAGTGCGGTAGGGCAATCCGCGCAGCGTGTTTTCGACCGCCCGCCCGAAGAGCGCCGGCGACAGCATGCGATCGATCCACACCCCCAGTCTTACCAGGATGCGCGACCGCATCACGTCCAATGCAGCCATCGCAGCCAGTGCACCCCCGGCAATCAGCGTCAAATAGATGAGCGTCTCTATGCTGCGGCCCGGCAGCACCCGGTCATACACCTGCAGCATGTAAACGGAGACGGTCAGTACCAGCAGGTTCACCGCCATGCTGAGCATGCCGACAGCAATCAGACCTTCGCGGCACCGATAAAGGACGTCTGAGAGTTGATTGTGTGTGTCTGACACGACTGCTGTCAAAAGCCCATTGCTGAACAGGGTGGGAAGCGGGCCCTGCCTTGGCAGGGTTCCACATGGCGGGACCTTATTCGTGATGCGGCAAATGAAGCAGCGCGGCGAGATCATCCAGTGAGAGGTTCGCTGCGTTGTGGTCGTCAAACGCGTCAGAGATCTGCTGTTTCAGATCGGCCAACACGGTGTCTGCGTGCGTTGGGCTATTTAATTTGGTATCAACCGTGTGCCACAGAGCCGCGTTGGTGAGAACCTTGTCGACGCCTTGCGGCTGGCCGGCCTGGTTGAACGCCTGACTGAAGATGGCTGCGAACTGATCGCTCCCAGCGAACCTTTCGAACTGCCCATGATTATGCGGGCTCATGCCCAGCTGTTGTTGCGTCCCCGCTGTGTTTGTCGAGGTGGCGTCGCTCGCAGCAGCTTGGACCAGCTGCTCCAGCGTCCCGGCCGGGACGCTGTTAAAATACTGGTCCACACCGGAATCGGCGAGGAATTGGTTGATGGTTTGATCGTTGGTCTGGACGAGGCCGTGTCTCCCAACGAGGTAATTGGTTCCATCGCTGAAGTGGAACACTTCAACATGGTTGACGGTATCCACTTCACCAGCAGAATTGGTTATCGTGACGCCGTGCCTGCTAACGGCGAAGGTGTAGTCCTGCAGGGCCCCATCGAGGAGCAAATAATCCTTGTCGGCGTTCCCCTTGATGACGTCGTTGCCGGGTCCTGCCACGAGAATGTCCTGGCCGCTGCCTCCGTTGATGACGTCATTGCCGGCACCACCCAGGAGAAGATCATTGCCCTTCCCACCGTAGAGGTGATCGTTGCCGTCGCCGCCAATTAGGTGGTCATTTCCACTATCGCCTGTGAGCACTAAGTTCACTGGCAGGGGGCTGGCGTCCGAGCTGTCATCCGGCGGCGGCGCGGCGTTG
>Ga0307442_1000938_pt1 | contig 14390 bp, 15 predicted proteins | sample SalMarWE160430MG_FD_202143 | JGI IMG/M metagenome (GOLD analysis project Ga0307442, IMG submission 202143) | Salt marsh sediment microbial communities from the Plum Island Ecosystem LTER, Massachusetts, United States - WE1604-30 | ecosystem: Environmental > Aquatic > Marine > Intertidal zone >...
CCCGGCTGGGTACCACCACATAAATGAAATAATCCCTCAGGCTGTTCAAGCCGATGTTGCTCTTCTTCAGCATGGGCTGCTCGGACTGCTGTTTTAGATAGGCCGGATCGCTGGTTCGTTCTATGTATTCTTCGCTCAGGTAGGTCAACCAGGTGTCGTAATCCTTTTTTCGGATAATTTCATTCAGATTGCGGATGAACTCCTCGATTTCGTCGAAGGTCCTGGTATAGACCTCCTTACTGACCACGAAATTTTCCACAGGCTGCTCTGCCTCCTCTTCCACCTCCGGTTCCGCCGGTGGGGCAGGCTCGGCTTCCTCCTGTTGTTCCTGCGGCGGCGTATAGGCGCACGCCCAAAACAGAAGGGGTGCGAGCAAGAGGGGCAGCAGGGAATGCATTGGTACCTGCATTTTATTATTTTCGTCCCCTGGACGCATAATCTTTCACATTTATTGACCTGGATCGACATTTGCGACTACACTATCGGCCATGAAAGTGATCTATCCGGGCTCATTTGACCCACCCACAAACGGGCACTTCGATATCATGAAGCGGGCGGCGGCAATCTTCGAGCAGTTGGAAATCGTGATCGCCGACAATCCGCAGAAGAAGTATCTGTTCAGCGCGGATGAGCGCTTCGAGATGATAACCACGATGGTGGCGGAGTACCCCAACGTTCAGGTGACGATCTGGCGCGGACTCATCGTGGATTTTGCCGAAAAGATCGGCGCCAAAATGATTCTCCGGGGCGTACGGGCGCTTTCCGATTTCGACTATGAGTTCGAGCTGTCCATGATGAACCGGGCCCTGAATCCCAAGATCGAGACCCTCTTCATGCCGACGGATCAGAAGTACTTCGTGCTGCGATCCTCGGGGATCAAGGAAGTTGCGATCTTCGGCGGTGACATCTCCGAGATGGTGCCGCCGATCGTCGAGAAGAAGCTGCTGGCCAGGATCCAGGAGCAGAACAAGCAACCCGGTTCCCAGGCTTGACACAGCGATACGAATGCGTTATTTTTCACTCACTTCAGCTTTTAAGTTATTAGGTAGAAAATCATGGCAGTACCAAAAAAGAAAATCTCGAAGACTCGATCCAGGAAGCGGAAGGCCCAGACCATGCGTTTGACCGTTCCGACGATGATCGAATGCAGCAACTGCGGAAACAGGGTGCTACGCCATAGGGTCTGTCCGAAATGCGGATTCTATCGGGGTAAACAAATACTTGAGCCGGAAGAACTGGCTTAAAACTTGCAACCTTTAGGAGGGAAAAATGGCTGACGATCTTTTCGAAAAAATGAAGAAGCTGATCGCCGATCGTTTGGAAATTGAGGAATCAAAGATCACCCTCGATTCCTCGTTCCGCCAGGATCTGGGTGCCGACAGCCTGGACACCTACGAGCTCGTGTATGCCATCGAAGAGGAACTGGGCATTACCATTCCGGATGAAAAGGCGAACGAGTTCAACACCGTACGGGATGCGCTCGATTTCATAAAATCCGAACTGGACAAAAAATAATCGCAGTGACTTCGTCCCTGAAGGGATTACCCTTCACAGCTCCTGTGCCCGGGGGAGAACGTAAAAAGGAGCTGCAGCTTTTTCAAAGACACGCACAGATAAGGTTCAAGAGCTTGGCGCTCTTGAACCTTGCTTTTTCTCATCGTTCCTTCGCCAATGAAAGCGCCGGGGAGGTCGACAACAACGAAAAACTCGAATTTTTCGGCGACTCGGTACTGGGACTGGTGGTCAGCGAGTACCTGGTGACCGCCCTGCCGGACAAGAGCGAAGGTGACATGGCCAAGATCAAGTCCCACGTGGTGAGCGAGGACAGCCTGGCGGAGATCGGCAGAACCCTGCGGGTGGACAACTTCATCCTGATCGGCAAGGGAGAGGAGTACTCCGGAGGGAGATCCAAAAAAGCCCTGATCGCAGATGCCATGGAGGCCATCATCGGCGCTTACTATCTGGATTCCGGATTCAAGGCTGTCCGCACCTTCATCCGCAGCCTGCTCATTCCTCAGATCAACGAGGTTCTGGAGGATCGGCACAAGAAGGACTACAAGACCCTGTTGCAGGAATACGTGCAGAAGCGCTTCAAGAGTTATCCCCGCTACCGGATCATCCACCGGAAAGGTCCGGATCACAACCGAACCTTCTGGATCGAGGTTGCTATCGGGAAGAGGACCTATGGACCGGGCACGGGAAAGAACAAGAAGGAAGCGGAACAGATGGCCGCTGGTATCGCCTTCAAGGCGCTCATGGAGAGGCAAAAGAACCGTCAATCGGGACGTCAATCTTCCCGCAGCCTTGCCTCGTAGAACCGTTCGGCCATCTTCAACAGTCGTTCCCGCTCATTCTGCTGTGGATCCTCCAGTACGCTCTCCAACAGGGCTCTGAGAACAATGCCGATCTTGGGTCCCCGGGGGATCCCCAGTTCGGCAATCAGGTCATCCCCATTTACCGCCAGATCCTTGAGACTCAAAATCCTGTCTTTAGCCAGGACCTCCTCGATGCGCTTCTCCAGGGCGATCAGGGAGGTGGAAACGAAATGTTCGCCAACCATGGCCAGCTGGTCCGCCCGGCGAAGGCAGAGGATGTCCGGGATATTCTCCACTCCGATTCTGGCAACAAAGCGTCGTACAGCTGCGTCGCTCCAACGCTCCTCGTAGTGGAACATATGCTGGGCCGCCAGATGGCTGACCCGCTTCACCACCTGATTGGGGAAGCGCAGACGACGGAGTATCTTTTCGGCCAGCCGGGCCGAAAGCTCCTCGTGCCCGTGAAAGTGAAGTGCTCCCTCGGGGGTGCGGGTCATTGTTCGGGGCTTGCCCAGATCGTGGAGCAGAGCGGCCAGCCGAACCACCAGGTTGTCCTGGGGCGCGGCGTCGCAGGCATAGAGTAGATGGTGGTACAGGTCGTAGCGGTGCAGATCCCCCTGGCCCACCTCCTGACAGGCGATGAGCTCCGGCATGAATAGCCGGAGGATGCCACAGTCGTTCAGCAGATTGAAGCCGATCGAAGGGGCCGGGGCCTCCAGGATCCGGATCAGTTCATCCCGGAAGCGTTCGGCGGAGACTTGCTTCACAGTGTCGAGGCTGCGGGGGATGCAGGCAAAGGTGTGATCCTCTATCGTAAAACCGAGCTGGGCGGCAAACCGACAGGCTCGCACCGGCCGCAGGCCGTCCTCCTGAAAGCGCTGCAGAGGATCGCCGATCGCCCGGATGATCCCCGCTTTCAAATCCTTGCGGCCGCCGTGGGGATCGAGCAGACGGTGTTCCTGCAGGTCGTAGGCCATGGCGTTGATCGTGAAGTCCCGGCGCTTGAGGTCCTCCTCAATCGACGGGCTGAAGGCGACGGTTTCGGGGCGGCGGCCGTCGCGGTACTCCCGGTCGATGCGGAAGGTGGTCACCTCGAAGCGGGTGCCTTTGAACAGTACGGTAACGGTGCCGTGCTTGATGCCGGTGGGGATCACCCGGTGGAAGATATCGGTCACCTGCCCGGGGAGCGCGTCTGTGGCGATATCGAAATCCTGGACTTTGCCTCCCATAAGCATGTCCCGTACGGCTCCCCCGACCAGATAGCACTGATGCCCTGCTCGAACAAAAAACGAGGAAAAATTCTTTACGATTCGCGGGATCCGCAGCATCTTGTGTTCCTTGATGGTTGTCCGAAGCCCTTCAGCCTGTCAAGGAGCACGGCAAAAACGCAAAAAAAAGAGCCGTCCCTTGCCGAGGGAGCGGCCCTTTTGGTACCGGAGGAGGGCGCGTTGCCCGCTGCCTTAGCGCAGCAATTCGAGTACCGTCTGCGGCTTGACGTTGGCCTGAGCGAGCATAGCCATCGAGGACTGGATCAGGATCTGGTTCTTCACGAAACTGACCATCTGCTCTGCCATGTCCGTGTCCCGGATGCGGGATTCGGCAGCCTGCAGGTTCTCGGAGCCCACGGCCAGACCCTTCATGGCGTATTCCAGACGATTCTGGTAAGCGCCCATGTCGGCCCGCTGCTTGTTTACAACCTTGAGGGCCTCATCCACCATCCCGATCACCTGGTTGGCCCGATCGGGACTGGAGATGGAAATGAAGGTCGCCGTGTGCGGGGGTCCGTTGGGATTCTGCAATCCCAACCCTTGAGCGGTCATGGTACCAATGTACATCCGCTCGCGCTGGTCCATGTTCGCCCCGATATGCAGCCACATGCTGGCCGTAACGACGTTCTCCCCGTTAAACCGGGCGAAACGTCCCGTCAGAAGGTTCATGCCGTTGAACTGGGCATGGGAGGCGATTCGGTTCACCTCATCGATCAGGGCGGAGACCTCTACCTGGATCTGCATCCGGTCCTCGTCGGAATAGATGCCGTTGGCAGCCTGGACAGCCAGCTCGCGAATCCGCTGCAGGATGTCCGACGTCTCCTGGAGATAGCCTTCGGCGGTCTGGATAAAGGAAATGCCGTCCAAGGCATTCTTCTCCGCCCGCTGGAGTCCCCGGACCTGGGAACGCATCTTTTCGGATACGGCCAGGCCGGAGGCGTCGTCCCCGGCGCGGTTGATCCGCATCCCGGAGGACAGCTTCTCCATGTCCTTGTCGATTGCCCAAGAGTTCCATTTCTCCTGACGGTGGGCAAAGATGGCACTCATGTTGTGGTTGATGATCATTCAATCCTCCTTGATTGAATCGGATGTTGCCTGGACATCCCTGTCCAGGTTCCCGGGCGTGCCTACCCGGTAAGAAGCGACCGTTTCTGAGGCGATGCGCTTCCTGTATTACTAGTCGGAACAATTTAAAAATTTCAAAGCAGTTTCTTTACGATATGCTCGAAAGTGGATAAGATTTGATCCGGCATGAGAGAGGGTGTCGGTCTACTGCTGCTTGGAGGAGAAGGACCGCCGCGGGATCTGCTGGAACCGATCCTGTCCAAGGTGGTCTGCACGGTCGCCGCGGATTCCGGTTTTGATCTGGCCAGACGATTGAAGATCCTGCCGGATCTACTCGTGGGAGATTTCGACTCCCTGGAGCCCTCCCCGGAACTGGAGGATTTTCCGGAAGAACGGATTCGGCGCTATCCGCGGGACAAAGACCGGACAGACGCGGAGTTGGGCCTCCTGGCTCTCTGGGACATGGGGATCCGGCACACCGTTGTAGCCGGGGGCGGTGGGGGCCGGATGGATCATCTGTTGGGATTGGTGTCCCTCTTCGAGAGGGAAAAAACCCCGACACTGTGGTATACTTCCAGGGAACTAATCCAGGTGGTGGAGGGGACACTCGTCGTAACCGACTGTAAAGATCAAACTGTTTCATTTTTCCCTCTCGGCGGTTTCGTTGCTGGAATGAGTTCCAGTGGTTTGAAATGGCCTCTGAACGGATTGGAGTGGAATCGCGGCGACATGGGGGTGAGCAACGTGTTCACGGAAGACCGAAGCACGATCTGCGTTACCCGAGGCCGGCTACTCATGGTCCGCACCTTGGTAGAGGAGGACGATGCTCGAAAAAACCAAACTTGAAGAGATCTCTTCCGAACTTCCCGAACACGAACGCCGGGAGCTGCTGGCGCGGATCACCCGTTCCCTGAGCACGGAGGGAAGCGCCGAGTACAGACGGATCGAGCTCAAGAAGGAGGAGCGGGAACGCCTCTTGGCCGAGGAGATGCAGAACCTGTCAGCCTGGGCTCGTTTCGTCCTCTGGCTCAGGGGTCTGTTCAGCGGCAAATCGAAACGGGATCAATTCGTTGACCTGAAGATCAAGCAGCTGAAGCGGGACATTCGCCACCAGAGTGCGGGGCTTACCGGTTTTGAAACCAGGGATCTGACTGCGAAATTCGCCCGACAGCTGTTCGACCTGTACCACGCCTCCTTTTCGCTGCGAGGCCTGTTTCAGGCATTCCACGGCGACCAGGATTTCCGCAGCCGGGCAGTGACCCACCTGTTCGACAACAAGCTTCCCGAAGCCAAACGGATGCTGGAGGATTTCCTCTCCACCGAGGAGATGGAGAAAATATTTCACGATACCGGCAGCGAGGAGGAGGTTCGCAGGCGGCTGCTCAGCAAATTCAAGGACTACGGCAGAGGTATTCCCGACAAATTGGTGCGCCAGCTGGAGGAGGGGATCAAACCGCTCGTATATCTGAAAAACCTGGTTCTCTTCCCCTACGCCGGTACCTTCCGCCATTTCAACTATCGACCCACCCCGCGGGCCCTGGAAGACAAGTATCCGTTCTTCACCAATGCCCCCATCATGCTGATGCTGGAGCAGCTGGAGCGGCTGTGGTACACATTGAACCTGGCGGCGAATCTGGGCAGCGAATGGTTCTGCCACGAAGAGCTGTTCTCCTTCTATCTCGAGGAGCGCCTGGGAATCGAGGAGGCCGAAGGAGAGGTGGTTGATCTGGATCATGAGGAGGAGATCCCCGAGCAGACCCATGCCCTTGCGGAGCTGGTTGACGGGGCGAATGAATTCTTAAGCAAAGTTCCTCTGCTGGAACTGCTGCGCTACTTCCGCAAAGATCCGTACTACAAGCTCGTGTTCGCCGTGCCCCGTTTCCGGGCCAAGCCCCTGTACATCAACGGGCTGAGGGAGCGTATCCTCGCTCAGCTGGAGCAGCGGATCATCGTGGTCAAGAAGCGGGTGATCGAGAGGAAGCTCAAGGAGATCTTCAGAACCGATCAGCTGTTCGAGATGTTCTACTACGTGGAAACCCCCAGCTTCGACTACGCCAGCCTGGAGTTGCCGTACTTCAGCTACACCAAGTCACTTAAGGTCCTCTACAACTATCTCTCCAAGATCTACAAGGGCTATATCCAGGAAACCCTGCAGATCACCAATGCCTACATCGTGGCGGGAAACCGGATCATCCAATCCAGGCTGAATCAGTATGCCGCCGGTCTGGAGGAGCTGGAGGCGAAACTGGTGCTGTTCGATCGCTCCCTGGCCCCGGATGAGGATGACGGCAAGACCCTGCTGCGCCTGCGCCATCGTTTGGAAACCGACCTCACCCAGCAGAAGCTGTATCGCAGCTTTGTGGTGCAGAAGGACAAGGAGGCCCGGGAGCTCATCGATCAGGGAATCGAGTATCTGATCGGCATCAAACGGGTCTATGACGATCTCCTGGCCAGTCCTATGGAGAGCATCAAATCAGCTTTGAAGACGCTTCATTTTTTCAAAGGCAAGAATCAGACACTGGCGGGTCTGCTCCGGGTGGTCTCCGATCTGGTTGTCGATTTCCAGGAACTGCTCAGTCAGCTGGTAGCCCTCGAGAAGGGTTCCTGATCCACGACCTCCCTGATGCGCCGCGCCGTTTCTCTGGGTTCCTCTACCAACACCCGTTTTCCCGCCAACAGGTCGGCAATCCCCGTTTCGTGAGGATAGCGGGGGATCAGATGCAGATGCAGATGATCGATGGAGGCCCCGGCGGGGTGACCCATGTTGTAGCCGATGTTGTAGCCCGCCGGCCGATGGACCTTGTCGGCGACGTCGAGAAAGTATCGGGTCAGTTCGTTCAGCCGCCGTTCCTCCTCCAGGCTAAAGCTGCGTACATCGACGATATGGCGAGCAGGGAAGATCAACAGGTGTCCGGGATTGTACGGGTAGAGATTGACGGTCACGACGAAAAGCTCGCCCCGGTAGACAGATAGGTCGATGACCGCAGGGTCCTGATCGCGGATCAGACAGAGGATGCATCCCTCGGCCTTGGGGCCCTTTACGTAGGCGTACTTCTCGAAGTTGAGGAAGTATTCTTTCACTGGAGGATCGATTTTAGATCGAACTCCGGTATGGTGATCACCTGATCCCCGGAGAGCTTCTGTATGGCCATGGCCTTGAGGAGGATCGGGTATTGGTTCAGAAGCTCTCCGTATTCCCGGAGTGCCTCCAGGTCTGCTCTTTCCTGGGTTCTGGCGTTTTCCGCCCGCACCTGCTCTTCCGCCAGTCTGGCCACCGCTTCGGCCCGGGAGCGATCCCGGGTCTGCACCAGGTCCCGGTAAGAGGAGCGGGCCAGCTCGTACAGATCGCGGTCGGGAACGTGCATCACCCGCACGGTGAGGCCGGAGATCTGCAGATCCGGGACGGCGGCGGCCAACGCCCGCTGCACCCGGCGACTCAGAGCCCCGCTGTCCGCCGGATCGGCGTCGGTCTCCTGAAGGATTTCCAGAGCACTGTCTGAAAGCATCTGGGCCTGCGCGCTGTAAAAGTCCTCCAACTGGTCGGGAAGCAACTTTTGCTCGGCAACCAGAGCGGGGAGGCTTTCCGGGGCGACGGCGAAAATCACCTCTATCTCGCCCCGGTAGGAGAAGTCGGGGTTGTCAGGGAGGACCGAGGAGTACAACTCAGCCGAGGGCAGGCTCCCCTGGAAGGGGATTTTCCGGATGCGGGGATGAAGATCGAAAGCGTAGAGGGTCATGTTCTTGGGGATCAGGCGCGCCCAGCGCCAGGAGAACTCCCCCGGCCGGATCACCTCCTGGTCGTAGCCGTGGGTTTTGGTTAACACGACGGCGTAGTGATCGGCGGGCAGGTGGATCTGCACCCAGCCGAAGTAGAAAACCACTCCGGCCAGAATCACCAGAATCATCAGAATAATCAGGAATGCTTTCATTGTCTTTCCTTCCGTCTTTATATTACGTAAAATGGTCGAAAATGCAATCCCGTAGACGTGGTCGCGTATTCCTTCTCACCTCGCTGTACTGGTTGGTCTCCAGGACGGTGGTGTTTTTCTTCATCTTCTCCCTGCTTCTGTTCCTGCTCTATCTTCTCGGTAACTTTCAGGAGTTCCTCGATTCGACGCAGATTTTTCTGATTCAGCTGCTCAAGGTAAGTCTTCTTGCCGAGGTCTTCGTGGGCCTTCTCTACCTGCTGATGGTTTTCCTGCTGCGCCGGCAGCGCCGCTTCATCGGCAAGGTGATACTCTGCTCCCTGTCGGTGGTGACCTCTTTTATGCTGCTCCTGGCCTTTTCCTTTCTCACGGCCTGGTTCCAGCTGTAGGGCTGGGCGCCCCCCGTTTCGTTGACAGCTTTTCGCAGGCGTTGCAAGATGGGGTTGCCATGACCAAGAGTTTTACATTGCAGATGCCCCGGGAAATCCACTTCGGCCCCGGGGAGCGGAACAAACTACCGGAGCTGCTGCGTCGCTTCGGAGGCAGGGTGATCCTGTTCAGCGGACAGCGCTGGTTCGCCGGGTCGGGTTGGCGGGAGAGCTTCCTCCGGATGCTGGAGCCTTTTGAGCTTCTGACACTCCAATGTCCGGGCGGCGAGCCGGAGGTCGAAGGCCTGAATGCCCTGCTGGGTGAGGCGCGGGCATTCAGGCCGGATGTGATCGTCGCCGTAGGGGGCGGATCGGTGCTGGATACGGCCAAGGCGGTTTCAGGATTGCTCCCGGCCCGGGAGAAGGCGGAGGACTACCTGGAGGGGGTGGGGCGAGGTCTAACCCTCGAACGTCCCGGCGTCCCCTGGGTGGCCCTGCCCACGACCTCCGGTACCGGGGCGGAGGTGACCAAAAACGCCGTGCTCAAATCCAAAGCCCTGGGTGCCAAGAAGAGCCTGCGTTCCCCCTACCTGCTGGCCACCTATGCGTTGGTCGATCCGGAGCTCACGGTGGGGGCGCCGCTTTCACTGAGCGGGATTGTCGGCATGGACGCCCTGACCCAGTTGGTCGAGGCTTTTGTATCCAGGAAGGCGGCGCCCATCCCCAGGGCCCTGGCTCGCCAGGCGTTTCCCGGGATGCTTGAGGCCTTGAGGGCAATCCCCCGGGATCCAGATGATTTGCAGGCCCGGACCGCGGCGGCCTACGGCGCCATGGTGAGCGGGATCGCCCTGGCCAACTCCGGACTGGGTGCGGCCCATGGCTTTGCCTCCGGGCTCGGCGGATTGTACGACATCCCCCACGGGTTGATCTGCGCCCTGTTTATCAGGCCGGCTCTGCGGGCCAATGCCGAGCTGATCCGGGAGGATTGCACTCTGCTGTATGAGAGTGTGCTGGAGCGGGGGACGCCCGCGGTGGCGGCAGGGCCGCCGGGGGCGCCCGAGCCGGGGGTAGATCCGGTACAGTGGCTGATCGGGGAGATCGACGCCCTGTTCACCCTCTACGATCTTCCAGAAAACCTGAAGGGATTCGCCATCGATACCCGGCAGATCCAGGAGATCGCCCGCCGCTCCTCCGGATCGAGCATGTCCGGCAATCCGCGGGAGCTGAGTCAGCAGGAGCGGGAAGCCATGATCGCCGAGCTGCTTTAGGAGCGAATGAAGTGATCCGCGCGGTGCGGGGTGCTGTGGGTATCGAACGTAACGATCGGCAGGAGATCCAATCAGGCGCTCATCGGCTGGTCGGGGAGATCCTGAACAGGAACAAGATCGAGGAAGCTCAGATCATCAGCGTCCTCTTCTCCGTGACCAAGGATCTGACCAAGGGCAATCCGGCCACGGGCCTTCGTTCGTACGGGTTCGCCGACACTCCGCTGTTCTGTGTTCAGGAGGCGGATATCGAGGGAGCCGAGCCCGGGATCCTGAGGGTGTTGGTGACCTACTCGTCGCAGAGCGGACAGACGCCTGTTCCGATCTATCTGGGCCGGGCTGCGGAATTGCGCCCGGATCTGAACGGTCCCGCGGACCGGGAGGTCCAGCGGTGAGCCTCAGTGTGTGGCATGTCAGCCGAGAGTGTGACGGCATCGCCGAAGCCGGGGGACTGAAAGACGTGGTGGCCGGCCTGTCCGCGGCTTTGGCCGCCGAGGGTATCCGCACTGCCGTGGTTCTGCCCCGCTACGGGTTTATCGACCTGGAGGGACTGAAGGCCGAACCCACGGGGATCCAGTTCGACCTGCAGATGCCGGCAGATGCCGGCGGTGCGGCGCCTGAGCCTCAGGGGGGGCAGGGCGAACAGGGCGGGCGCGCCGCCTCAGACATCGAGCACGTGGAGGTCTATCGTTGCCGCCACCAGGGTGTGGATGTGTATCTGCTGGACAGTCCACGGACGCGCGGTAAGCGGTCCATCTATACCTACACCGCAGAGGAGGAGCGGGGGGATCCGAGGAGACGGAAAGGCAAGGGACACTGGGATGCCCACTACCTCAACCTCATCCTCCAGCGGGGATCCCTGGAGCTGGCCCGGGCCGTTGGTCCTCCCGATGTGTTCCACTGCCACGACGGACATTCGGCTTTTCTGCCGGCGATCCTCAAGGTATGTTCCCCCTACCGGGAGGAGCTCGGGGATTGTCGGTCTCTAATCACGATCCACAACGCGGGGAAGGGATATCACCAGGAGATCCATGATCTGGATCTGGCAGCGGCACTGACCCGGTTGCCGGCTAAGGTGCTGTCCGCCGGGATGGCAGACGGTGCTGTTGATCCCTTCCTGGTCGGTGCGGTCTTTGCGCCGATCAATACGGTGTCGGAGGGCTACGCCCGAGAGATCAATTCCGGCCAACTCGAGGATCTGACCGGCGGGCTGGGTGCAGCTTTCAAAGCTCGGGGCGTCCGGCTGCTGGGCATTACCAACGGTATTGCGCCGCAAGCCTTCGATCCCCGCTATCCCGAACACAGCGGCCTGCCCTTTGCCTTCGACCCGACCCGGGGTGAGCTGTCGGGAAAACTGCACTGTCGCGAACGTTTTGTCGGGCTGCTGCGGGGCCAGGAGGAAGCCCGCGCCGCTGACACCCAGGCTGCTCCCGAGTTGGCGGGCCTGGAGATCTTCGGATCCCTGGACAGCGGGGCGGACCGGCCGCTGTACACCTTTGTCGGCAGGCTGACCGGACAAAAAGGGGTGGACATCCTGGCAGGCGCGGTGGATCGCTACCTGTCAGGGGGTGCGGATCTTCAGTTTCTCATCCTGGGCCAGGGGGAAAAGGCGATTGAGGAGTATCTGCTGAAGATTGCCCGTCGTCCCCAGGCCAGAGGAAAACTATGCCTGCTTATCGGGTACAACGCTCAGGCGGCCAAATACGTCTATGGCTGCGGCGATTTTTTCCTGGTGCCCTCCCAGTACGAACCCTGCGGATTGACTGATCTGTTCGCCCAGATGATGGGGAATCTGCCGATCGTCCACGCCGTAGGTGGGTTGATCAAGGTGCTGCCCGGGGTGACGGGATACAGCTACAAGGAACACTCGGTTGAGGCACTGGTCGCGGCTGTCGCCGAAACGATCTCCGACTACACGGACAATCCCCGGCGGCTGGAGAGCCTGCGCCGTCAGGCCTTCGCCGAGGTGTTCCGGCACTACACATGGGAGAAGGTCCTGCGGGAGGGCTACCTGCCTCTCTATCAGGCACGGAACAAATCATAGGAACATAGGAACAATGGACCCGGATATCCCCCTGAAAACTTCCAATGAGGTTGACGGCATCCGCAACAGTTGCCGGATTGCGGCCGAAATTCTCCGCTCCGTAGGCGGGCATGTGGGGCGGGGTATATCCGCCCGTGAGCTGGATCGCATCGCCGCGGCTCTGATGCGTCAGTTCGGGGTGCAGGCCGGGGTTTCCCCGGGTTTCCCGGGAGCGATCTGCGTCTCCGTGAATGATGTGGCCGCTCATGGCGTTCCCGGAGGCGTCAAGCTCGTCAATGGCGACATCCTCACCATAGACGTGGCAGTTTTATCCGAGGGCTGGTACGGGGATGTTGCGGCCAGCTTCGCCGTGGGCGTGCTGTCCGAGGAAAAGCAGCGGCTGTTGGAAACGGCCAGGAGTGCCTTGGCTGCCGCGATGGAGGTTGCCCGTGCCGGAGGGCGGATGGGAGATCTGGGGGCGGCTGTGCTGGAGATCGCCGAGCCTCAGGCCTGTGTGGTTCTGCCGGAGTTCGTGGGCCACGGCATCGGCGCTGCGCTACACGAAGAACCGGTCGTACCCCACACGGGGCGCAGAGGGGAAGGGCTGCCGATCGTACCCGGGATGGTCTTCACCATTGAGCCCGCCCTCGGGCTGGGAGCATCGGCCCTGCAGAGGGAACCGGATGGTTGGAGCCTGCGTACCCGGGACCGATCTCCGGTAGCTCAGTTCGAACACACCGTCGCAGTTTTCGCCGATCGCACCGAGGTGCTTACCAAGCTGTAGTCAACCGGGCCGTGACCGGGTCAAAATGCCTATTTGTTTCATTTTGACCCGTTCGAGAATTTGCACCCCTCAAACCCTCAGATATCGCGGAAAATTTAAAGCGTGCCTTTAAATTTTCCGCGAACCCCAATGGGTACGGCGGGATATATTCCACCGGCCTACGAGTTCATCTGCCACCCTATGGCTCCATCACCCCGCGGTAGACAAAGTGATTCGAAATTACTACATTAAACGGGATATATAATTTAATCTATATATCGTAGTTATTTAATGCCACCTTAGCTCAGCTGGCAGAGCACGTGACTTGTAATCTCGGGGTCCCCGGTTCGAATCCGGGAGGTGGCTTTCAAGCAGCTCAGATGTCGCGAAACTTATAATGAAGTCGATCCTGACTCTCGGTGATCCTGCGTTTCAACAACATCGGGCGCAAGTGCTGATGCTCTACGAATAGCCTCTTCTTTACATGATAGATTTTAAGATGAGGCAACAGCCCCCTTTCGGGAAGATTTTAGGTGATGCAAGTCAGGGTACTTGACGTACACTTGGGGCATCACTATCATATCGGGTAGACAATCTGTCACCGAGGCGTGTCGATGAACGCCCGGACCATCTTCTACAACGGGAGGATACAATGAAAAAACTGGTACTCGGGCTTGTTCTGGCGGCGCTGCTGCTGGCCATACCGGCCACGGTGTTCGCGCAGACTGAGAATTGGCAGGGACAGGTCCACAAAGGCGATTTCTCGGCCTTTGTCGGCGTAGGCATCGGCTACGGGATTTCGATCGTGCCCGGAATTGAGTTCATTTGGGGGGATTGGAAGCTTGGCGACGTGTTCCCGCTTGCCCTTGGCGCCGCCGCGAAGGGCGCGGTCAACTTCTACTCCGACTACTGGTCATCGTACGGCGTTGCGGGCTTTGTCACCGCCCACGTGGGTCTTATGGGGCTGGACATCCCCGAGTTCCTCCAGAAGTTCGACTTTTACGCGGGTGTAGGGCTAGGGTTCTACTACTACAGTTGGGCCTCGGGCTACTCTACAACACTCGACGACTTCCGTTTCGGTTTGGCCAATACCGAGGGTACGGCCTTCTATATCAACGACAAGTTCGCCGTCTATGGCGAGTACAACTACTGGGGCTACAGCCGCGGGGTCCTGGGAGTCCTGTTCAGATTCTAACGTACTGAGCGCTGCGGCAAGCCCTCCGGGAGGTCAGTTTTCTTCGGACGTGGCGGTTCGCCGACGGAGGGGTTCTCGGCGGCCGCTGCGCTGAACCTTTGCGCCCGAGAAATCCGTTGGCAGATAGAGAGGACGGAACTGTGAGAAAAGCTTTGGCGGTAGTCCTCACTGTTGTCGGCATAACACTCCTCCCGGCCACGCT
>Ga0307442_1000946_pt1 | contig 14336 bp, 15 predicted proteins | sample SalMarWE160430MG_FD_202143 | JGI IMG/M metagenome (GOLD analysis project Ga0307442, IMG submission 202143) | Salt marsh sediment microbial communities from the Plum Island Ecosystem LTER, Massachusetts, United States - WE1604-30 | ecosystem: Environmental > Aquatic > Marine > Intertidal zone >...
TATGCCGCGCTGGTATGGGGCAGTTTTTCTGAGAAGAAGGGCGAGATAATACTTCCCATCGGGCGCTCGGGACTGGACAGAAAAAAGATGAGCATATCCATTGACAGGGGAAGGGATGCGGTGACAAAGTTTGAGGTCTCAGAGGAATTCGGAGAATCAACACTTTTAGATGTTCATCCTGAGACCGGAAGGACACATCAGATAAGAGTGCACCTGAGTTATATAGACCATCCTGTAATAGGAGATGAGATTTATGGGACCAAGCAGTCCCAGAAACTGGCCAGGGACCTTGGACTTGCCAGGCAGTTTTTACATGCCAAAAGACTGGAGTTTGCCCATCCCGTCACAAAGAAGCAGTTAAAAATTGAAGACAGGCTGGCGGGTGACCTGCAGAAATGCCTTAAGGCTTTAAGGAGGAGAGAAAAGATGTCAGAAAAGTAATCGTCTGCTATACTTTTTATTAATAAACTTTTTTAAAAGGAGCGAGTAATTTGTCAAATATAAGAAGAGTAGTACTGGATGTATTAAAGCCGCATACACCTGATGTGCTGGAGCTTTCAAAAGAGCTTGCGGACCTTAACGGGGTAGACGGTGTGGATATATCTTTGATTGAAATGGACCAGAAGGTGGAGAATGTCAAGATCACCTGTGAGGGCACTTCAATAGATTACCAGAAGGTAAAAGAGATAATAAGAAAGAACGGCGGCTCTATCCACAGTCTTGATAAAGTATCAGTGGGTACAAGTATGATTGAAGAGGCAGTCACCCACCAGGATTAGGTGGACCTTATTTCCTGCCTCATAAATACGATGTAAGATGCTGCAAAGCAGATGATGGCAAGAGCCACGATGGCCACCAGCTGCGGCCATACCTGGAGCAGGCTCTGGCTGAGCGACAGCGGGTTTACGAGCATGCTGCTTACATCAGTGGTCGCCAGCGATACCAAACTAAGCTGCAGGTGGCCCGTTGACGGTAAAAGCAGTATAAGGACTGACTCACTGAAAAGAGTAGACGGTGATACCCTCAGGATTGAATTCTCAATAGTATAATTCCTTATCTGCTCTGTAATGGAAGCCCCGTCCAGCGGGACCATGGCATTGGCTATGGCATTGGCGATTATGGGAAGGAAAAACATAATAAATATCCATATGGCAATGGCGGTAAGTATTGATGCTGCGGTCCTGTTCATAGTAACTGAAAACAGTATGGACAGGCCCATCCATAAGCCGCCGTATACAACACATATCATTATAAAGAAAAATATCCTTAAAATATCCTCCGACGAAGGGGGCACGCCGATTGAAAACAGGCCGATCCCGGCTATTATAAATACGATACTGGAAATAATTATGGCCAGGGTGGTGATGCCGGCAAGAAACTTGCCGTTTATGACGCTGTCCCTGTAGATGGGCTGGGAAAGAAGTCTGCTAAGATTTCCGCTGTTTCTCTCGCTGTTGATGGCATCAAAGCCGAATACTATCCCGATTATGGGAATAAAAAAGCTTATAAAGGTCAAGAACGAGGGAAGTACATCTCCGCCGGTGGTAAACAGATATAAAAATACATGCTCGTCCAGTGCGCTTGCGACATCTCTTATGTTGGACACAGCAACATAGGTAGATGACAGCCCTGCTGCATATATCAGCCCCAGAAGGATCAAAAACCTGTTGCTGCTGAAGTGGTCTGATAACTCTTTTCTATATACGGTTAAAATACTTCTCATTTTACTCCTCTTTAAAGTATCTAAGATATATTTCTTCCAGCGCGTCCTGCTTCATATCCATTCTGGTCATAAGCACACCTTCAGCGGCTATGATCCTGGATATGTTCTGCCTTACGTCGCCGTTGCATATGACATTGATGTGCTTTCCAGTCTTTTCTACATCCACTACCTTATCCAGTTTCTTTATCTTCTCAACGGTACTGTCGGTCACTTTTTCCAGTTCTATTTCTATCCTGTATTTTCCGCCTCCGAAAAGTCTTCTCCCAAGCTTTTCAACACTTCCTTCACCGATAAGCTTGCCGTTAGACAATATCCCTACCCTGGGGCACACTCTCTGCATCAGGTTAAGCTGATGGGAAGACAACACGAAGGTTATGTTCCTATTCTTGTTTAAATCCTGAATGGTATTTAGTACCTGGTTTGCAACTTTTGGGTCAAGCCCTTCAGTCGGCTCGTCAAAAATGACAAGCTGAGGGTCTTTTATAAGAACGTCTGCGATACCCAGCCTCTGCTTCATCCCCTTGGAGAAAGTCTTGACCAGCTTTTTTTTGTTTTCGGACAGGGTAACGATCTCCAGTACTTCATCTATCTTTTTATCTATTTCCCTGTAGGGTATCCTGTTAAGCTCTGCAGTATAGGCAAGGTTGCCCCTGGCAGTCATATCTTCATAAAATCCTATTCTTTCAGGAAGGTATCCTGTTATCCTTTTGACCTTAAGCGGCTCCCTGGTGGAGTTGAATCCTGCCACGTTTATGGTCCCGGATGTGGGTTCGGTAAGCCCAAGTGTCATAAGGATAAAAGTGGATTTGCCCGCGCCGTTGGGACCCAGAAGCCCGAATATCTCGCCTTTTTTTATATTGATAGTCAGATCATTTACCGCCAGCTGCTTGTCGTATTTTTTGGTCAGGTTCCTGGCGCTTATAATATTGTTATTATTCATCTCTTATCTTCTTCCCAGTCTGGTAAAGATTATGGCAACTGCGATTATTACTACTACAATGATACCGATACCTACTATCCCCCAGATGGTGGGAGTCTCAACAGTGACCCTGAGCTCTATCTTGTCACTGGCCTTTTCGCTTGAAGCGTTAAGAGTAAGCATATAATCGCCGGCAATCGCCTTTTCGGCAGGATTTACGGTCATGTCTATTTCTGTGCTCTCCCCGGCTTCTATGGATTCTATTTCATCAATGTCAAAGCTGACTCTCCAGCCCTCGGGCTCGGTAGAGGTGATTTTTATTTTTTCCAGTGATGTAGAGCTGTTGTTGTTGACGAGCAGCTTGAAGTGATTGTCTTTTCCCGAGGTCATATCGGTACTGAGCATCCCCGATTTGGTACTAAGTTCAAGCTCGTAAGTGGCAGTCAGTACTGCAGTGACATCTATTGATTCTTCCAGGGGGTCGCCTTCAACCGCAGATTTAAGAGTCATGGTAAAGGTATACTCACCCGGTTCCTGGCTTACCATAGGGGCTGCGCCAAGCTTCAGGCTCTCTTGTTTGCCGCTGGTAAGATTGATAGCACTTATATCCGTGTTGCCGCTCATGGCCACGGCATACCATCCGTCGGGGTAGTCTACAGTGATATCAAATGTTTTTTGATCATCTTCTTCCGGGTCCAGGCCGTAGGGTTCATCTCCCATCTTATAAATGGCATTAAGGTCAAATATGAAATTCTCTCCCTCTTCTGCCTGTATCTTGGGAAGTGTGATATCAAAGTACAGTTCTTCCGGTTTTATCTCTTCAACTACTTCTTCTTCGGCATCCTGCTGCGCCAGAAGAACGCCGGGTATCATAAGGGTTATTGAAAGTACAAGAATCAATGTGATTAAAAATGCGGGAATTCTTCTTTTTATGGTCTCCACTGTGTCTCTCCTTTTTTAAATTTCAGTCAAATCTTATAAAAATATAATAGTTTATCATTTATAGACTAAGAAGAAATTTTAATGATTTTGGGTTAGGTTGTCAAGAAGGAAGTGGGGGCAGGGATTCGGGAAGCAATATAAAAGAAAATCTCGGACTAAACTGTAGACTCGGCTTTTTTAATAAGCCATTCAATATCAAATCCGATTTGTCCATTTTTTAATTCTTCATCTAATTGTCTGATTCTATCGTATGATAGAAATTTTACTACCTTATCAAGGTGAAGATAATCATTTGAGAATGTGGGTCTTTTGAGTTGTTTAAATACACTACTTTTTCTATCTCTTTCAGCAACTATGAATAATGGGTAATTTGAATTTGGAGCTAGAGCCCTGAGATCTGAGAGTCTTAAAATGCCTGAATAAATTTGGGTAGTATGTTCTATTTCAAAGGCTGATTTAATAGAAAAACCTAATTTCCAGACTGTATCAATATTTTTAATATATGAAGGTACATCAAGTGTTTCGTGAAATTCTGTAATGACCAAGTCCCTAAATCGCTGGCCCATATATTGTCTATTCTGATCACTACGGGGAACCCAGACATCAAAATGTGACTTATTTCCTAAACTGATCAACCGCCATTGCATTTCGTCATGTACTGTAGAAGTCTTTTCAATTTGTTCTTCGATAATTACATTAAAGTCTTCCTTCTTGTCCGAGACAATTTCTTCAGGTTTTTCACCTTTTTTTATTTTTTGTAAAAGTGAAATCAGATCACCATATTGAGTAAGAAGCCTATTGACTTTATCCTGGCGAATAGCTGTAAATCCTTGTGGGGAATAATTAGAAGAATAACCCAGGTATTTATTTACCTCAGTTTGACTAACATTAGTCTCAATTTCATTGATCATAAAATAGATATATTCCCAAGTCTCGCCCTTTTCATCTAACTTCCAAAAATATTTAGCTAAACCAGGATTATGCGCTTTCATTGCTATCTCGGCAGCTAAAATGATTTTTCCTCTTCGATAAATCATCACATAATCACCAGGTTCCATAGAGTTCCAATTGCGGATATTGCTGATTCCAGGAATAGCTCCCCAGACAGTATATGACTGTCCATGAAAATATTTTTTCAACTTTTCAATTTCTTCAGGCTTTAAAAATTGAGCAGCCTCTTCAATAGTTCTTTTATTCTTAATCGTGGCATAGTAATGGCGGTCAGTATCATGCCCTCCACTCACTACTACAAAAAAGATTTTACGTTCCTTATTCATAGTTTTTTATGTTTTATATTTGTCGTACAATATATATTGTTACTTGTTTTAATTTTACTCCTCTTCGCTTATCAGTTCAAAAATTATTTATCCTTACCCAATCTTTGAACTGGTTTTTGAGGATTGTTTGATGACATTATCCAATCTTTGGTCAAGTTTTGGGAGAAAGGTCAGTACTATTTTTATTTCATATTATTAGTACTATAATAATGTTCATAAAAATTTATACTACATATAGCAGAATTTTGTATAATATTATTACTACTAAGAATGAAATAATAATGAGAAGAAAATTCTTATATATATTTCCAATAATACTAACATTTTTCCTTGTATCCTGTGTATCTATAGAAGAAGAGCCAGAAAATAATCCTCCAATTGCTAATGCAGGAGAAGACTTTTGTTGTTCATGTGGAGAGACTTTTACATTAGATGCTGGTGACTCAGAGGACCCAGATGGGGACAGCTTAGAATATGAGTGGACTATTGGGAATGATGCCTATGTTGGCAAGGAACTGCCTCTAAGCTCTGAAAGCGAAGGAGTATACACTGCTTATCTTGAAGTATCAGATGGAATAGCCACTGATACTGATTCTGTTGTAATTACTATAGAGCCTAAAAAAGAAACTGCTGAAGAGGAAACTGAAAAAGTAGTCAATAAAGAAGAGGAAGAGGGAGAAGCTGAAGGAGAAATAGAAGAAGATGCTGATGAAGAACAAATCCAGCAAGAAGAAGTAGCCCAAGAGGATATACCTCAGCAGGAACAGGAAGAAGAACAACAGGAAGAGCAGCAAATCACTTACGGAATAAATATAGTGTCTTTGACCTCTCCAATAAGTAGAGGGTCACAAGCATCAATTACAATTAATACAGCTCCTAATGTAAGATGTACAATTACTATTTACTACAAATCAGGTCCAAGCACAGCAAAAGGGCTTGGTACTAAAAATTCCGATTCAAATGGAAACTGCACTTGGTCTTGGAAAGTTGGAACTAAAACTACTCCTGGAAACTGGAGAATAGTTTTGACTACTGAAGGAGTAGGCCAGACTGAAACTACATTTATAGTGACTGAATAGACTTATGTGACATTTCCTCATTATCTAGTTCAGTTCTCAAGTTAGTATCTAGTTCGAAATTGTAATACTTAGAATGACCTAATTGATTTTAAAATTCATTAATTTTGGATTATAGATATTATTTTTAGAAGAGTGTTTATATGACTTTATTATAAATATTATTTTTTACAATAAATAATATTAAGATAAATAATCCGAGTTCCTAATGAGCTAACATCATTTAGAGGCGATTTTACAATCAGTATGTATTTTATCCTTTTGGAAAAGTGTTTTTCTGATTGAGTTTTTAAATATCCAATATCCATTACAAAAAATGTGTCTATTGCTATTTAGAATAATTAAAAATATTATATTAATTATCAATATAGTAGATAAATAAAAAACTTATATACTAAATATTTAAAAATATATCTTTATTATGAAGCAATTATGCGCAAATTCAATTGAAGAAGGAATATGCTGTGAAAACTGTAAATGTATAATGTTTAAAGTGCTTAAGGATACAAATTAAATCTTTAAAGGTACGAAATTGGCAATTTAAATAAAGGAGGCTAAATTGAATAAAAAGAAAATGTTATATGTTCAAACAAACGGGCCAGATGAACCCAGGAAGTTATATTCACCTTTTATTTTAGCCCAGATTGCAATTGATTCTAATATTGAACCTACTATTTATTTTTTAGGTGAGGGGATACAAGTGGTTAGAAAAGGAATACCAGATGAAATAAAGTTAGGAAATTTTGATGTTTTAAAAAATGTAGTAGATAGAACAGTAAAGAGAGGAGCCAAACTTCTGGTGTGTTCCCACAGTATGAAAGCTTGGGGTGAACATTTGACTCCTGATGACTTTATCGAAGGGGTTGAAGTAGTAGAAGCCGCTACCCTAAATAGCCTAGTGCTTGAGTATGATGGGACTATGTGGTTTTAGATTATAACTTATCAAATACAATAATTCTTTTTTTAACATCATCCACAGTGCTCTAGTCATTTATATACTCAGTATTAACTTTTTGGGTAATAGGTTAAGAGATAAGAAATATATAAGGTATAATATAATATTAAAACCTCGTATTTATAAAAATTGAAATGGAATAATTAATCCAAAAATATAAAAAGGGTTTTAATAAAAGAATAATAATAAATATAGGTATGATAAAAAGAAAAAGATATTTTATAATTTCATGTCTGGTCTTGTTATTGTTCTTTAGCTTTACTTTTGCTTGTAATGATGTAGAGAGTAATGATACTAGTGATATAGAAAAAGATGAAGCTGATGAATATTCAGTAATAATTCCTGAATTAATTAATCCCTTGACAGAGGAACTTAAAGAATATTTTATTCTCACAAGCGATTATTTAGCTGGAGCTATGAGTCAATCTGAGCATAAAGGAATAACCATGGATTTAGTTAGAAATATAAATCTTGCCTATAATGAGTTTGAAGATATTACTCCCTCCGAAGAATATAAAGAAGTGCATAAAAAATTTGATGAAACTATAGAAAGCTTTTCTACGTGTGCAGTTTTTCTTGAAAAATATGTAGAAGAAGATAATAAAGAATCAATGGAATCTTATTTAAATAAATTTATTACTGAAGTAGATTTCACACTTGAACTATTAAATGATGCTAATAAAGAATTAAATAGTATTACTAGAAGCTTAGCAAATGATCAAGAAATATTAGATGGCAGAAGTTATGAAATTATTTATAAAAGCTTTGATAGATTTGATGGTGCACCTACTTATTATATATTGATTAATACTCAGAATTTAGATAATGAAGATTTTAAAAATATTATTAAGCAGTTAGTGATCGATATTACTTCTGATAAAGGTAAAAAGATATCAATAGATATTTATGATGATGAAAGTGCTTTAGAGTATGGGTATATTTATGATCATGGTACTTTTGAGGAATGGGAGAGTATTGTAAATGATCAAGATATCATAAACCACCTTGCCCTACATTGTATTGCAACTTTTGAAGGGGAGTTAAATACTGGAATGTATTTTAATACTTTATGGTTTTTTATTTTTTCAGATCAAGTTGATAATATTTTAATAGATGAATATGTAGATGTTATAGAATTTAATCCTTAATAAAATTGAGAATATCTTATACTTTGATAAAATATACCGACCTTTAATTAATTATGCAAATACTAAGAAAAATCTTTGATTTTCTTATACTTCTGTTCATCGAAAGATGGTACTATTATTTAGCCTTTTTTATATTCATCTTCACAATTGATATACTTCTTAAAATATATTTCAATAATCTGCTTGGCTGGTGGGGGGAAAGAAAAGTTGCTCGTATTCTTTCAAAATTAGATCCGGAAAAATATAAGGTCGTAAACAATTTAATTATTGAAGATGAAGGTAATACGACACAAATTGATCATTTGATAATATCTAACTCCGGGATTTTTATAATAGAATCTAAGAACTATTATGGCTGGATATCGGGAAGTGACTATGGTGATTGGCTACTTACAATCTATAAATATGAACGTAGAATTGGCAATCCTATAATTCAGAATTATATTCATAAAAAGGTGCTAAAAAAACTATTAAGTGATAACCCTAATATATCTTATTACCCCATAGTTGTTTTTACAAAAAGGTCAATTTTTAATGTCAATACAAAAACAGATGTTATATACAATACAGATCTTCTGGCTACTATTAAAAAATATCAAACAGAAGTTATTTCAGATTATACAAGAGACGAAGTATATAAATATTTAGTTAATTTAAATATTAAAGAAAGAGGAATAAGGAAAGAACATATACGTAGAATCAAAGAGAGAAAAAGTATTAATAAAATTAAGATAGATAATAATATATGTCCTAAATGCGGAGGATTGTTGGTTATAAGAAAAGGTAGATATGGTAAATTTAAAGGATGTAAAAATTTCCCTGAATGTAAATTTACCACTAATTTATAACTTTAAATAAAAAGTTAATTGTACTTCTTTAAACCCAGCTTTTTTTATCAAGATCATTAATCATGGTAGCAAAGCTATCGTGAGGATCCTTAGATTCTCTTGTAAAGACCAGGTAGGTTCCTTTTTTCAGCTTATATTTTAATTCTTTAGTTTTATAATATTGCAAAAGGTTTTAGTGGTTGCTTTCCTTTTTGAAGAGCTTTAAGTACAGCTAGAATTTTTGGATCTACAGAAATAATGTCTCTTACCAATTCTAAAATCCTAATTTATTGTTTCTGACCCAGGTCCGGTTATGTTATCCAGAATTAGTTTTTTAACTAGGAATCTATGTAAGTATTGTAATTCTTTAATAATAATATAATAGTAGTATATAATATAAAAATGGCATGACTGCTGATTACTAGACCTATATAAAAGCAGAGAGGATATGAATTTGTCATTTTATGGGGCTGCCAGGGGAGTAACTGGGAGCTGTCATTATTTAGATTCAAACTGATTTTTATTTAACAGGCATTAATGATAGGATAAAAAAATTCAATAGAAAGCTTAATAATAAGAGATGAAAAAAATAAAAGGAAAAAGTAAAAAAGCAAACGGCCGGTTGATTAAAAGGGAAGATAGCGTGCTTGTGGTTGTTGATGTCCAGGAAAGACTGGTACCTGTTATTAGTAACCACAATAAAATGATAGAAAATATAATTAGACTGATTCGATTTGCAAAAATAATCAGCATGCCAGTAGTGTTAATTGAACAAGAAAAGTTAGGAGCCACAATTAAGGAAATCAAAACAGAATTACCCGGTTTAGTACCAATTACCAAGATTGAATTTAATGCATGTAAATGCAGCAGATTTATTAAAAAAATAGATGAACTTTCAAGGAGTAATATTATTCTTATTGGTATAGAGACACATATTTGTATTGCCCAGACCGCTCTGGAGCTATTACCTGGATTTAATGTCCATGTTATTGCTGACGCAACATCATCACGGTCAGTGGAGAACAAGGATATAGCATTGCAGCGTTTAAGTCAAAGTGGAGTGGTTGTAAGCTCAACGGAAATGGTTATCTACGAGCTTATGGAAAGAGCTGGAACCAGTGAATTTAAAAAAGTTCTTGATTTAGTTAAATAAGTTAAATCTATATGAAAACAGAGAGGATATGAATTTATTATTTTATGGAGCTGCCAGGGAAGTAACCGGGAGCTGTTATTATTTAGAATCAAACGGTAAAAAGTTTCTAATAGATTGTGGCCTGCAGCAGGGACAGGATGAAAAGGACGACCAGAGGCTGCCGTTTGATGCCCGGGATATAGATTTCGTTATATTGACCCACGCCCATATTGACCACAGCGGAAGGCTGCCGTTGCTGGCCAGGAAAGGGTTTAGAGGAAATATATATGCAACAAGCGCCACCTGTGACCTGACTCCAGTAATGCTAAAGGACAGCGCAAAAATCCAGGAGATGGATACCAGGTGGAAAAACAGAAAGGCCAGGAGGGCAGGAAAAAGTGAAGTGCCCCCTTTATACACCGTAGCCGATGTTGATGATACCCTTAAATTTCTGGTGCCGCGTGACTATGGCCAGACGAGTGAAATAAGCAGCGGTATCAGGTTTGACTTCGTGGATGCCGGCCATATTCTCGGTTCTGCATCGGTAGAGTTGTTTTTAACTGAAGGGGGAAAAGACAAAAAGATTGTCTTTTCCGGGGATATAGGAAATACCGGACAGCCCATAATAAAGGATCCCCAGTATATAAAAGAGGCGGACTATGTTGTAATGGAATCGACATACGGGGATAGAAATCATGAAAAGAGTGACGACTATGCACTGGACCTTGCAAAAATTATAGACCGCACGCTGTCAAGAGGCGGAAATGTCATTATTCCCTCATTTGCCCTGGGCAGGACACAGGGGCTTTTATATATATTTAGTGAAATAAAGGAAAGAGGACTGGTCAAAAACTCTGATTTCCCGGTTTATGTTGACAGCCCCCTGGCATCCGAGGCAACAAAAATATATGAGGATGACCTGATAGCTTATGCAGACAGGGAGACAAGGGGGATAATAAAAAAGGGTTCAAACCCGCTGACCTTTAAGGGTCTGGCTTTTACTGATTCAACTGAGGCATCAAGGGCTTTAAACAGTGACCCGGTACCCAAGGTCATTATTTCATCAAGCGGGATGTGCGAGGGAGGAAGAATCGGGCACCATTTAAAGCACAATCTCTGGAAGGAAGAGTGCTCTCTGGTATTTGTAGGCTTTCAGGCCTATGGAACACTGGGGAGAGAAATCCTTGAAGGGGCAGAAAGAGTAGAGGTTTTAGTAGAAGAAATAGCAGTAAGGGCAACCGTATATAATTATACAGGGCTGTCCGCTCATGCAGATAGGGACGGGCTATTAAAGTGGATAAATAGTTTTAAAAAGAAACCGGATAATGTCTTTGTAACCCATGGAGAAGACACTGTCTGTAAGCTGTTTGCAAATTCCCTTAAAGACATGGGACTTTCGGCTGTAGCTCCTTTGTATAAATCAGTTTATGACCTGGGAAATGGTAAGCTAACCACACAGGGCATTGAAATAGATCGCCATCAGACGGGTGGACAATAGTAAGGATCGGAGGGTAAAGATTGGCATTGTTTAAAAATAGGTCTCCAAAGAAAAAGAGAGTAAGAGTACTCACCGCAAGGGAAATGAGAAAGCTTGAGAGAAGAGAAAGGCAAAGGCAAGAACGCATCCCTAGAGATATAAAAAGAATGGTTGATGCCAACTGTGCTAAGACCGCTGTATGCTATAAATGCGGTGGGGTTTCTGAGCGAGTGATAGATCTATTGCCGGATAAAAATATCGTCACTGTAGATTACTGCTGCAGGAAATGCGGCTGGTCAGAAAGAAGCAAGACTATGCTTTATCCCAGAAAAGTAAGGGAAATGGTAAGGAATGCTTCATCCATTAGTATAAAGACCTGGAGGGGTATAAGGTTTATCTGTCCTAAATGTAGATCTGAACGTGTGAAACTGATAATAGAACCAGAGTATATAAAAGAAGACATGGTAACTGTCAACTATAAATGCGGCAGCTGCGGCTGGGGAGCACTTTTTACCTTAAGTATTGTCAAGAGATAATACACCTTTTTTACACTTCTATTACGAAAACATTATAAATTTGCTTATACCATTTAAATACATTAGAATAGGGTTGCTTAGTAGCATAAATTGACACACTGAGTCCGGGTGAATTATGGACATTGAAGAAAAAATTAAGTACGCAATAGAAAAGACTGAGGTCCTCAAGCCTCCCAGGAAGCTTCTGGCATCATTTGTTGATACTACCATACACTATTATATTCTTACCGTGCCCATGTATCTGGACTTTGAGGGAAGAAGCGCTGAGTCTGAGACTGTGGTCAGGGAAGGAAGGATCACCTGCAAGAAGCCCAAGCTTATCACCCCATCTTATATGTTGAGGATGGAAGGATTCAGCGGCGAGGCCAGGAAGGCATTTGAGATGCTGGCTGAGGAAGACAGCGACCTTGCCATGATACTTTACGGATTTAAGATCAGGAGAGATTCTGAGAAGATGGATATAGTGCCGAGATCACTTGAGTCGGTGGCGCGCAGGATATCAAGGGATATTGACAGGAGAAAAGAGATCTACAGCGTGCTCATAAAGGGAGTAGATGAGTTCTGGGATGTATCGCTTTCCAAGTTTGTCCAGGAAATGGTGGACAACAGTGCCAGCGATCTGCAGGTGCCGGATCTGGTAAGAGACAGGTCTATAAGCGTAGGCAGCGGCGGGTTTCCTGTGATAACCAGGGACAGTACCGGGACCCCTGTTATAGCCAGAAAGGAAATAGAACTGCTCTTCAAGCTTTTTGAAAAGGGCGAGATAGATCCCTTGGAACTAAAGGCCGAGCTTGACAGGTGGGAAGTCTTTGAGCAGTACCAGGACAGGTTCTTTAAATACTTCAGAAATCAGCCTAAAAAGTGACTAAGACACTACAAGCATCTCATCCGGCGTAAGAAGAGAAATTCCTGCATCCTTTCCTACTATCTCTACCTTTATTATCTTTTGGGGTTTTTTAAGGTCTATGTTCTTACGGTCTACCACATCGGTAAGCTTTATTATAAGCTCCTTAAATTCATGCTTTTCGTAGTGTCTTTTTTCAAGGTCCATCATCCACTTTTCATTTTCACCTATCTTGGGGACAAGCGGCTTAATGGCTTTCTGCATGTCGGGTATTTCCGATTTTACCCATTTGTCTACCGGTATGTACCGGTAAGTCTTGCCGAAAAGCTCGCTGCTTTTTTTGGCGATCTCCCTTAGCTTTTTTACCGCTTCCTTGGGCTTTGCCACACTCAGGAGAAAAATGCCGCTGTATTTTGATTTTAGAAACTCTGCCTTTACACCTATTTCCTTAAACAACAGTTCCACTTTTTCCTTGCTGCTCTCAATATGTGCAGGGTCATAGGTTACTATAAGCTTTACATCCACTGTAAGACCTCCTTGTTTAAAAAAATATAATACATTTATTATATCAACAGAGAAGATTTATAAAAAGTTTAAGTTATCCTATAATAACATACAATTATATTTTGCATTTACAGGAGAAGATTTATTGCGGTCACTTGAAGACAGGATAGCCAGAGCAAAAGATGAAAAAGATGAGGCAAACAGGCTCATATCTGAATTCAAGCCTTTTATTGCCAGTGTAGTTCAGAAAAAGGTGGGAAGGTTTGTAGAATACGGTGTAGATGAAGAACTTTCAGTGGGTCTTATGGCTTTTAAGGAAGCTATTGACTCCTACGACAGGCAAAAAAGCAAGTTTTTATCCTTTGCCAGGATGGTCATAAGCATGCGCCTTATTGACTATTACAGAAAATCAAAAAAGGAAAGGACTGTAAGTATTGAAAGCAGTGACCGGAGTGATATTGCCGCAGATGAGAGTTCAATGGAGCAGTACAAGATCGCTGATGAAAATGAAAAAAGGATACTTGAGATAATAGAGTACAGAAACCTGCTCAAGAAGTGGGGAATAAGCCTGGAGCAGCTGGTAGATATATCTCCCCAGAAAGAGGACCTAAGGGAACAGTATAAAATGGTGGCAAGAGTTATTGCCGGAAATGAAAGTATTTTAAAGGCCCTGTTAAGGACCAAAAGGCTCCCGGTAAAGGAAATAGAAAATATCCTGTCAATACACCCAAAGAAACTGGAACGTGGTCGAATATATATAATAGCTATGGTTCTTGCAATGGTGGCAGGTTTCAGCTATCTGAATATAAGCAGAGGTGATATGAAGTGAAAGCCGTAATAATGGAAATACATAAGGATTACTGCATCGTAGTGACCGAAGAAGGCCGGTTTTTAAGAAGAAAGATCCCGTCAGGAGTATTTGAGATCGGTGACGAAATAATGATCGATCAGGAACTGACCTTTGAGCCGGCAAAGA
>Ga0307442_1000947_pt1 | contig 14323 bp, 9 predicted proteins | sample SalMarWE160430MG_FD_202143 | JGI IMG/M metagenome (GOLD analysis project Ga0307442, IMG submission 202143) | Salt marsh sediment microbial communities from the Plum Island Ecosystem LTER, Massachusetts, United States - WE1604-30 | ecosystem: Environmental > Aquatic > Marine > Intertidal zone >...
CGCCCCCTGGGCAGAAACGTGCGCGGATTGCCCTCTTAAAAAACTATTTAAAAACAAAGAAAAATTACCTGCAGTAGAAAAAACAAAAGTGTCAAAAAACGGCACAATCCGATATTTCAACATTCAGTGTTATCCGATCCCTCATTACAACAAAAAGAATCTTAAGAGTGTAATATCCGTAAGGGATATAACCGAGAGAAAGAATATGGAGAAAAAAAATATACAAAACTACAAGAGAAAAATGAAAAATTTGTCTCACAAATTAATTCTTGCCGAAGAACATGAAAGAAAAAGAATAGCAACCACTCTCCACGCAGAGGTCGGACAAACACTGGCTTTTCTCAAACTTAAAATAAGCGAATTAAAAGGAAAAGAATCTCCTACAAATATTAAAGAAGACTTGGAAGAAGTTCATAATCTTGCCGAAAACGCTATAACCTCGACCCGTTCATTAATGACGCAGTTAAGTCCATACATTCTTTATGAACTCGGTTTCATACCAGCAGTCGATTGGCTGGCAGAACACATTTTAAGAGAAAACAATATTAAATATAGTTTCAAAGACGACGGAAAACAAAAACCACTTACTAATGACCTCAGCATTCTATTGTTCCAAGCGGTAAGAGAACTACTGACAAATATAAGAAAACACGCGAAAGCAAAAAATGTCAAAATCTCCATAAAAAGAAACGGCAACAACATACAAATAGAGGTCTCGGATGATGGCATAGGTTTTGACACTTCCGCGTTGGATTCATACGTGGAAAGCGATATAGGATTTGGACTTTTAAATATCAGAAGTCGTATAGACATCGTAGGGGGACATTTTGAAATAGAATCATATAAAAACAAAGGAACAAAAATAAAATTAGCGGCACCTCTAAAAATATAAAAGGAGTTTTATATGAGTATAAAAATAATGGTTGTTGACGAACACAAGATTTTAAGAGAAGGTTTAGCAACATTAATCGCGAAACAACCTGATATGGAAATAGTAGGGGAAGCAGCAGATGGAAGAGAAGCCCTGGATTTACTCGAAAAAAATACCCCCGATATGATATTAATGGATGTTACCATGCCCAATTTGAATGGAATCGAAGCAACCCGTAAAATTAAATCAAAACGACCGGAAATTGAAATAATAGCGTTATCACTGCATTCCGACAGGCGATTTGTTCTGGGCATGATTGGCGCCGGAGCTTCAGGATATCTTATAAAGCAGTGTACATTTGATGAACTTGTTCTGGCTATAAATACAGTCATGGCAGGGAAGAAATATTTAAGCCCCGAGATTTCAAACATACTGGTTGAAGAATACGTTAGAAAGGACTCTCAGAAGAAGGCTATAATCGATTCGAAATTAACTTCGAGAGAAAGGGAAATATTACAATTATTAGCCGAAGGTAAAAACACAAAAGAAATCGCGAGTAATTTATCTATATCAGTAAAAACTGTAGAAGCTCACAGTCGACACTTAAAAAGAAAACTGAAAACAAACAGTGTAGCCGAGCTAACTAAAATAGCTATAAAAGAGGGCTTAACCTCCCTATAGATAACTGTGATTTTATGAAAATAAATAATACAACTATACTACGAAAGTTAAAACAAAAAAGAGAATATTTATCATCTATTGGATTAGAAAAAATAAGGAAAAAGTTCGGTTGACGACATTGTTAAAAGTCTATATAATAGGTGAAATTTTTTTAAGTAAGTCCAATACTGCTTAATATTAAAGTGTGCTTGAGAATCATCACTCAAGATAACTGGGATTAAGGAGGTAGAATCATAAAAGTCAATTTTAACATAAAAAACACTTCCAGTATGTTTTCGTTTATGTTTTGTCTTTTTTTTGAGTGCGATCGTTTTAATATAAAGGATATCAAAAAAAGTTGATAAATTACTCAAGATATAATTATAGGTTTAGGATAAGCATATTTGAATCGCTTCAAATATTCCAATCTTGTATCTTAACGTGTTTTGAAAACCCTAATGATAAGGAGGTTTTAATGGAAAGAGCAAGAAGGGGAAGAGAATTGTTACCCAGGTGGATTTTAGGCAGTTTACTGCTAATTTTGACTTTATTTGCCTTTAGTCCAAACGCGAATGCAGCTGTTACAGGAAAAATTGCCGGTGCCGTCGTAAACGCCGAAACAGGCAACCCTCTACCTGGTGCCAATATTATTGTTGAAGGTACTGAAATGGGTGCTGCCTGTGACGTAGACGGTTACTTCTTTATAATAAACATACCCCCTGGAGAATATAATCTTCAGGCAAGAATGATAGGGTATAAGATTGTAACCCAGACAGGCGTTAGGGTGAGTACCGATCACACCACCAACATCAAATTTGAACTTGAAACTACAGTGGTCGAGGGAGAAGGTGTAACCATCCAGGCCCAGAGAGAAGTCATAAAGATGGATTTATCCTCAAGCCGAGAAGTAGCCTGGGCCGAAGAGATCCAAGCGACTCCTCTTGTAACCGATATCAGAGAGTACGTAAATATGCAGGCAGGAGTTCAAGACTGGCGAATAAGAGAAGGAGATCCGAATCAAACCAAATTTATTGTGGACGGTTTAATGATGGTGGATAACAGATTAGGCCGTGTCCTTCTCACACCAAATTTGAGCTCAATCAAAGAAGTCAGTATTGTAAAAGGCGGATTCAATGCAGAATACGGAATGGTTCGTTCAGGACTTATAAACGTAGTCACAAAAGAAGGTTCCCCTGAAGCTTATCATGGTTCAATTAATTTCCGCTTTACTCCGGCCCATCTTAAACATTCAGGTTATTCACTCTTTGATCATAATAATTATTATTTGTACCCCTATCTATCTACCGAAGATAGTGTTTGTTGGATAGGAACAGATGCCGCATGGTTAGACTCAACAAGATCCAGTTATGACACCATTAAAGCAAGGACATATCCGAGTTTCCGAGGCTGGCTTGCAGCATCAGCCGCACATTTAGATTCGGTATCTCCTGAAGATTTAAGGGATGTATTCATCTTTCAACATGCCTGTGAAGGTTCCGGAGAACTGGGGCAGAACGAAAGGCAGTATGGCCATCGCCCAGACTGGCTGGTAGATGGTGGTTTTGGTGGACCGCTCATTCCCGGATTTAAAGATCTTACGTTCTTTGTCTCCCACAGAACGAACAAAGAAATGTTTAGATGGCCGACAAGCAGAGATTATTACCAGGAGAACAACACTCAACTCAAACTAACCTACCGTTTGAATCAAAGTATAAAAGTTGGAGTTACAGGCATCTACAAGCAGATTAACACAGTTGACAAGTATCCAATGGATGATGAGTATGATGCCGTGGGCGCATGGGATCCAAACGAACACTTCGCCTCAAGCGCTACAGACGTTGAATTTACCACGGGAGCACAGTTCTACTGGCCGGTAGCTGTTAACCCGTTTGATGTATATATAAAAGCCGCTGGTTTTTCTTTGGATCACAGTCTTAGCCCCAACACATTCTACTCCGTAAGGATTACGAGACAGGAAACCGAAAACCAAGGGCTGGGGCCAATTGATCTAAGAGATACAACTTGGATCGCAAATATAGGCGGTTATAAAGTTACAGAACTACCCTATGGCTGGTGGTCATGGGGGCAAAACAGAAGATGGGAATCCATTGAAGATCAAATGCAGTTCAATTGTACAAGTGGATCCAATATGAGAGATGAATCGCGCATGACAGGCTGGAATTTAAAAGCCGATCTCACATCACAGATAAATAGATATAATCAGATAAAAATGGGCGTCGAGTACAACGAAGAGCGGGTCAATACATACTGGGGTTTCCTTATAGGCGAAATATGGTCTGATCCGGCAGCTCGCTATCCCGCTCGACTGGATATGGGTATTGATTCTATACAATCAATGACTGGCGCCTGGATAAGAGATTGGAACCAAAACCCATATAGAATCGAAGCATACGTACAGGATAAAATTGAATTTCAAGGCATGATCGCCAATTTGGGCTTAAGACTTATGTATTTCAATCCTAATACAGATTGGTACGACATTCTTGATCCTTTTTCAGAATACTTCGAAGAGGATTATAAATATATCTTCACGGATTCCGTGCCAACAGTACCAGCCGCAAGTAAAATGGTACTAAGCCCACGTATAGGAATATCACACCCGATTTCTGAGGTTTCGAAACTTTACTTCAACTATGGCTACTTTTATTCATTGGCTCCTTTGGCAGATTTATACACAATTGGGTACGGCGCTACAGGAAATGGTATCACCTTCCTCGGTAATCCTGAAGCAGAGTTTCCAAGGACAGTCTCATACGAAATTGGGTATGATCACCAAATAGGACAGCAGTTCCTACTCCGTATTTCAGCATACTATAAGGACATCACCAACCAGATAAGTCAAGATTCCGTTACAAACATAACTAGAACAGTGGATTATGTCACCGTAACCAGCAGAAATTACGAAGATATAAGAGGTTTCGAAGTAGGTCTCAGAAAAATGACAGGGGCCTGGATAACAGGCTGGGTCAACTACACCTATAACGTATCAAGTTCAGGAAATACCGGAAGAGAACATTACTACGAGCCGAGAGATTTAGGAAATCGCGACAAAGGTATGAGCGACCCCGAACAAGATAAGAATCTGCCAAGACCCCGATTTAATACCAAACTGAGTATAACATCACCAACATATTACGGAACCCTGTTGGGTGATTGGAGACTTTCTTTTTATTCAACCTGGGAAGCGGGAGAATATACGTCTTATGACCCACTTGATATAGGAACCTATGAATTCAGAAACAATCTTCAATGGAAAGCATACAAGCGATTGGACCTACAAGTATCCAAAAGTGTACGCTTCGGAAGTTCAAGTCTAGAGCTCTTTATGGATGTGTACAATCTATTTGACTGGAAACACATAAACTTAGGAGGTTTTCTTGGAAGCACAGACCTGGATGATGAGACAGCAGATATCGGAGATTATGAAGGTTACCTGGAATCACTGCATTTACCCATGTACGGCGACGATAAATATAGTGATAACTATGAAGCAGAGGGTCGTACGGCAGGCAACGACCAATTGGGTGATATAAATAGTGATAGTAAACCCTATATAAATATGCCCAACTTGGCTTTTAGAACTTTCCTCGAACCCAGAACCGTTACCTTTGGCGTCAGGTTAAGCTTTTAAAAGGGGGGATAAACATGAAGAGAAATATTATATTAATAGCCGTTTTGGTCTTTATTTTTGGTATAGCCATAACTTCCCATGCTCAACAATTCAAATGGCCTGATGCAGGTAAAGTTAGGGCTCGTATCTACGAGGCATCCGGAATTGGAAGCGCCTATGATTGGTCCTGGGAAAATGGACTTTACTATGGTTTCGGCGGAATAGCTACAAGAAGTGGATGTGGAGTCTACTGCAAAGATTTTGCAGTGTTAGATTACATTTACGGCGGAGACTCCTCAGTTTATGAATACTGGTATGCCGGTATCGGTATTTGGGGTAAAAACGATCTGGTAACATTTCCGGTTGAAGGTTCGGATGGGATAGCCGTTCGTAAATTCTATCGTTATGCACCAGCAACTATAACGGTTGACGGAGTAGAGATCAGCCCCGGACTTCGAAAGGGAGACAGTGTCAATTCATCGGTAATACCCGGAACTGCTGACCAGATGATAGTTTCGCACACCCGAACGTCTATGGGAATAGACATTTATCTGAAAACCTTAAGCTGGGGTCAAAGAGAAAATGATGATTATCTTGTTTACGATATAACTCTGGTTAATACAGGTAATATCGATCAGGACGCCGATATTGAACTTCCTGTAAGTACACTCGATTCGGTTATGTTCAGCCGTGACCTCTTCTTTGCCGAAGGACAACCATGGTTGAGTGCTTACGGCGAATATACCTATGACAGTCTTAGAATCCCAACGTACGCATACAATTGCTGGATATCCACGACAGAGGATGACTGGGGTTTTCCTCATCCGGACATCCACAACCTAAGAAGACCATGTTTTTATGGAGAAGCTGTGCTTCATGTAGATTCAGACTGGCATAATAACGAAGCGGTGACCAATGATCCCGCTCAACCACAGATGACATGCCCATCTAATTCCGACTGGAGAATCTCTCCTTGGGTTGGCAACTATCCGATACGTGAAGAAGGGCGTAAAAGATTTTATAGAACACTCTATGGTTTCACAGACGCCCTTACTACAGTGGGAGTTGATCACAACTGGAGTAGTCCATATCTAACAACCGATCAATATCCCAATACACATCATACTGAAAGAATGGAACTTTGGTTAGATCCGGCTTACCATACAGATCTATCTGATAGATTTTACAACCCAGGTTGGGGCAATCAGAACGGTGCTTATAGTTTTGGTCCATGGATGAATGTCCAGGTAGGAGATTCTATGCGAATAGTTATTGCTCCGGTAGCCGGTTCAATGACACGGAAAATGTCTTACATACTTGGAAGAGCCTGGTATGAAGGCGTAGCAGATACACTCTGGGGCGGAGCTCCCTATAAATTACCACCTCAAATGATAAGCCATCCGGAACTTAGCCCAACCGATAACGATAGAGCAAAAGATTCATATATAGAAGCGGGCAGAGACTCTCTTTTCCACCACACATTCATGGCCCAGGCTAATTTCGATGCAGGTTATAATATAGCTACACCCCCTCCATCTCCAAATTTAGAAATTACGAGTCAACCTAACAGGATAATTATTGAATGGGACAACAGATCTGAAGTTGAAGACCCTACCTGCAATGGGTACATACTTTACCGCGCGAGAGGAGCAACGGAATATGAAATAACGGACCAGGATGTTGAAAGAGGAGACTGGCAACCAATGTTCCAGTGTGGTGGAACTGACCCAGGAGGAATTGACTACTCAAACACTATAGTTTATGAGTACGATGATTCCAGTGCAATCCGCGGATTCTCATATTACTATGCCGTTACAGCATTTAATGCTACCGGCGGGGAAAGTGAACTCTATAACAATCAAACATCCGGTAGTTACGGTGCCGCCAGCCTGACCAGAGCACCCGGCGAAAGATTGGAAGATATAAGAGTCGTCCCGAATCCGTATAATATCAATGCAAGATTGAATCAATTTGATGAAGAGAATAAGATAATGTTTTATAACTTGCCTCCTCAATGTACTATAAAGATATTCAATGAATCACTAGATCTTATAAAGACCATCGAACACACAGATGAAAGCGGAGATGAGCCCTGGCTTGATCCCCTTAGAGACGAAAACAGTTACATGAACACTTCTTCTCAGCAGTATCCGGCAAGTGGTCTTTATATCGCCCATATAGAAACTCTTGCTGGCGAAAGCATTGACAAAATTTTCTATATTGTGAGATAGGAGGTATAGATGAAAAAGTTAAATATTACAATTCTTTGCCTTTCAACCATTCTATTAATAACCACTAATGCATATGGAGCTAAAAAGCTAGGGCAAACTGGTTTTAAATTTCTCGATATCGGTGTAGGAGCCCGGGCTTCCGCAATGGGTGAGGCCTTCACGATGGTAGAAGGTGATGCAAACTGTATCTTTTACAATCCCGCAGGAGTAGCTAAATTTGGTTCGGAAGGCAAACGTTTGAATGCTGTATTCAGCAGAACCCAATGGGCAGCTTCGCTTCGTTATAATGCTGTCGGATTAATCTATAACGCAGGAATATGGGGAAATTTTGGCGTTAGCTTAATTACAACTGGCTACCCTGAATCCGAATGGACTGTTGTAGATGAGACAATTGAAGCAGGCTATATAGATATGGGAAACGTTGACGCAGGAGCTTATGCCGCAGGGCTTACATACGCACGATCGCTTACCGATAAATTCTCCGTAGGCGGAAACGTCAGATACGCGGCACAACACATGGGGCAAAACCTTTTATCTGATTCTACAACTGTAGAGAATAACGTATCCGGATTATCTGTTGATTTCGGGACAATTTATCACACCGGTTTCAAAAGTTTAAGATTCGGCATGAGCGTAAATAATTTTTCACCAGAATACACATATCAAAGATATTCATTCCAGCTGCCGCTCACGTTTAAAATTGGCATGGCAATGGATCTCATTGATCTGGTCGAAGAGGACCATCCCGACAGGTCTCTTGTTTTTTGCATAGAAACGGTTCACCCAAGAGATTATACCCAGAGATTACATTTGGGTCTGGAATTCACCTATATGAACATGTTAGCTATACGGGTAGGACATAAGGTTAACTATGATGAAGAATCCTTAAGTGCCGGTATAGGACTTAATGTCAATGGTATAAGGTTAGACTATTCATATTCCATGCTTAATTCATGGGACTACGGCGCACACAGAGGATCACTTGGAATAGGATTCTAGAATTATAGATAAACCGAATTCCCCTCTTTAAGGGAAATTCAAAATAAAACCCTCCGGGTTAGTTCAGCCCGGAGGGTTTTTTATTTATCTGTACTGCTTTTAAATCAGAACCCGAACAATTTAGGTAAAGTAAGTGAAATTACCGGTATATAAGTAATAAGAAGTAAGGCGATTACCATCACGGCAAAATGTTTCTGGTGTGTTTCTGGGGTCAAATCTCAACACTCATTCCAAATATTCACCAAATATTCAAATATTGCAAATATACAAAGGCCACCCCCCCAACATTTTTTTCTTTACTCGAAACCCGAAACTTAAAACTTTATCTCACACAGAGCGAACAAAAACACAGAAGAAAAAGTTATATTCTATTTTTTAACTAAATACTAAATCCAAAATTCTAATATTACTAATTAACGGTTAAACTAATTCACTACTTTACTTGGATTCGAAGAATCCGAGACTCGGGACCGGGTCTCTAAATTCATGGTTCGAGTAATTCAAATCCTGTTTCTTTATCGAATTTACGTGTAGCTTTTGTATCTGTAAGTTCAACCAGCACAATTTCTATAATATGCCAGACTTTTAAACCCTTTCGAACACAACCGGTTTTAGTAGTATCCTTCCTTCCACACGCCACATGCATATGAAGTTTAGGTTCTCCTTTCTCGTTTATAAAAATAGTGCCGGTACCGTTTATCTCATGAACTTCGTTTAATATATATTCCATGGGATTAATCGGCTTTGCCCTCCCCTCTTCCGGTCCGACCACAAGCTTACTTCCCTTATCCGCTCCTCCGACCGCGATTAAAAATCCGGCTTCTATACCATTCTCCATGGCAAACTCTTCTATACACTCATGTAAAATATCCCCGTCTTCAAGCCGAATCACAAAAACTCTGCCATACTTGCTTTCCGAATATCTCATTTATCCCCCCTAACAAAATAGGAGACAGTTTTTTAAACTGCCTCCTATAATTCTATTCTATACTTTATACTTAATAAATCAAAACTATTACTTATTATGATATTTCTATTTAAAAATTGAACTTCTGAGAAAGATCATAAATTCCGAGAGGTGCTTGCCAGTAATTCCCCTGAACAGAATTTACTATTCCAATGATGGAAATAACAAAAAGTGTAATAGCTCCCAGAATCCAAATTATCTGACCCAGTATCGGTATTATAGCTATTATAGAAAGACCAATCCAAAAGAGTAATATAACAAGTCCTTGTTTCGCGTGATGCTTACAAAATGAATTATCCGGTTTCACAAGTAATGGAATTAAAAGCAAAAGACCAAAATATGAAAGCCAGGCTAAACTCTTACCTTCTTCTGCCGCCTGCTTGTCTTCAACGATTACTTCTTTATCTTCTCCGTTTGACATAAAAACCTCCTTTTATTTATAGATATTTTAACATAAAAATATATTTTGTCAACAAGTATATTTTGCCTTGACCATCGACTGAATTTCTACTATAATGACTATATGGGTCTATTTTCGCCGCATAGTAATTCCAACTTTGAAATTACGGATTTCTCCTTAGAAAAACACGATGAATATTACCAAAAAGGTTTTGCCTGTATCAATCCTTATGTACAATTACATGGCAGACCAGGCAAAAGACCAAACAAAGATAAAATTAAGGAAGGGATAAAATATCTCAATGCAGTAACGAAGATCAATCCTAATAATTGGGCTGCCTTCTGGCTAAAGGGTAAAGCATATCAAGCTCTTGAGAAATCCCAATCTGCTTATAATGAGTTTAAAAAGGCTTTCAATATCGAAAAAGAAAATGCTGATGTTGCAAGAGAATTGATGATCGAGGCTTTAAACCTTGGTAAAGGAGAAGAAGGCGTAGAAATAGGAAAACACGCATTATCACTAAAACCAAACAATCCTGGTCTTATGGGAAATTTAGGGCTTGCATACCTTATAAAAGGCGAGATAGATAACGCAGAAGATATTACGAGACAAGCCATTTCCCTTGAACCACAGGATGAAATTAACAAACAAATATTAGATATAATAAGAGAAGTAAAATCAGGAAAAAAAGCACAACCAAGAAAATATTCGGATTTGATGAATTAAACCACGAAACACATAAGTTGTCCATAGTCCAACGTCCAAAGTCATAAGTTAAGATTTAACCCCAACCCATAAATCCTGAATCCCAAATATTACCACGGATTTACACGGATAAACACGGATTTAAAAAAAATATATATTTGTTGTTTAACTAAATCCTAAAAACAAAGACCTAAAACCTAATTACTCACACAAAAACACAGAGAACACAGAGGCTTTTAAGTTGTTGGTCTGTGGGTCGATTAGCCCTTTGGTTTGTTTTTTTCACTCACCAACACACCCACACACTAACTTTAGTTGTTTTTTTGACTCATAACACAAAACACATAACTCACGACTCAGTTAACCGACTCGGAGAATCCATGAAGCCCAAAACCCAAAACTATATTTTAGCAAAGAAACTATGTAAAAAAATAGAGGAAAGTTTCCTTTCCTCTATTTTTTTAGCGATTCAAAAAATCTAAGAATGTTCCTTATTAAAACGAAAATCCTGCGGAGACTCTATTTACCATATCATATAGGTCGTGCTTGCTGTATGAATAATCGATTTTAACGCCTGCTAAACTCACGCCAACACCTGCGTTTAAACCCTCAGCATAATAGTTAAATTTATATCCGGCTCTTAAGAAGAGCATATCTTTGTAAGAAATCTCTGTACCGATATGATATTGCTCATCCCAATCACGAGGATGCAATCCTTCCATAGCTATGTTTACAGAATAATCGGGATATTCTCCAAAAAGATCCAGAATATCCATATTTACACCAAGAGCAAAGGTTAAAGGCAATTCAAAACCAATTCGTTCATAAGTTACACGGGGAGAGAAATTTCTAACGGACATACCAAATGCGAAACTTTTAAAACCGGGGTAAAAAAGTAACCCGAAGTCGTAAGACATAGTCGAAATCTCGTTGTCTTCCATATAATACCCCCCTGCACTATCTCCTTTCTCATTCTCTCCCAGTTGCTGGGTAACATATTTAACCTGTCCTCCAACCGTAAACTTATCGGTAAACTCTCTCGCATAAGCAACACCTACGCAAAAAGCTGATACATCAAAGAGACCGGTATTCTCATAGCCAGCTCCGCCTTCAGTAACTATGGTGCCGTAAAAATCGCCATAATCGGGAACTATAAGGCTAAAACCGAAATTCCCCAATACATCAGCATTATAAACCGCAGCCACATAGAGATATTGGATATCGGCGATCCACTGCGTTCCACCAGCAGATAGATCAAAATTGGTTTCGATTTCTCCGATACCTGCGGGATTATAGAAAAGAGCGGTGGCATCCTGCCCTAAAACAGTAAATGCCTCACCCATTCCACAGGCACGAGCCCCAGCGGCAACGTCCAAAAACCCACATCCTGTCTGGGCAACCTTACTGGCTGCATAAGCATTAATCGAAAAAACAAATATTAATAGAGATATTAAAACAATAAATTTCTTCATCCTTCTCCCCCTTATCTCACTATTACAAACTTACGCGTAACGCTTTCGCCATCTGGAGTTTCAATATGAGCAATATAAATACCGCTCATAGGCTGCTGATCGGAATCCGTAAGAATAAATTGATTATGAATTTCCCATATTTCCGTTCCGCTTCCGTTATTATGATTGATGGTTGTCACCAGATTTCCCGATTCTGTCAATATAGTAATTGTGCATTCGGGAGGTAACTCGACAAAGGCCAGTTTTAGTCCGTATCCTTCAGGGTACCTCGTACGTGCCGAAGAATTAACATTCAAAGGGTTTGGGACGACTCTGACGGACTCGAGATCGGAACCCGGATAACTTTGTAATTGTGCCGCTTCTATGGTCCTTGTCAAAAACATTCCGCTTTCAACTCCTGAAGTGCTTACGGCTGTAATAGCGTAATAATAATCATAAGCAATAACAACATCCGTATCTTCATACGAATCTGCATCCCCATCAACAGAGTCTATCAATTGCCAGTCACCTACAACTATTTCTCCCTGCTTCTCGTATACATAGTCGCCTTGCGCTCTGTAGATCTTAAAGAACGCAAGATTCGAAGGTTCATAAGCAGGATCATAACTCCATGTCAGCCTTATCATATCGGGTCCGGAAGTAACCTCAAAAACGGAAGGCGGCGCGGGAGAAGCGGGTATGTTATAATTTTGATTAAAGTTTCTTTGAGCGTTCATTCCATTGTTGAAAAGAGAATCTTTGCCGGTAGCCACCAACAGGTCTTTGGCTATATCATTAAGATCAGGTGTATTATTAAAACCTCCGATATCATAATAAACATTGAATATAGGGTCTCTTCTCTTCAACTCCTCTACCATTTCAGCCGAATCCATTTCTGCCAGCCAGCTGTAAGAAGCAGCTTCATTAGCATCCCAGGCTTCTCCGGCAAGATATGAATTTTTTCTATTTATGGCACCACCTACATAGGCAAATACATACCTTAGGGTATCACCGAATTCCATCCGGTAAGGTCCTATAGAACAATGACACTCCTGGTCCCACCTTCTATAGTCGGGGCTCTCAGGAATATCTGTCATATAGACCCATCCCCTGGATGGGTCCAACTCCCCCCATCTATCCAGAGGTTGCTCATAATAAGTAGGCGCGCCGCTGGCGGTAGTATCGTAAACATCATAAACACTATCCATAGGATAAGCATCTTGATAATACCGCATTGTCGTGTCAATACCAAATACTCCCTTCACCATAACCTCATAAGCATCAACGAATTCCTGGGGTGTCATTGTGTTAAAATCAGCCAATATTCCATTGTGCAATAACATCCAGCTGGGCTCCGCCAGCATACTTGTATGCATTGATGGCTGAGCAGGGTCATTACTAGCAGTAATATCCGCAATCGGATGAGCCTGCGGAACATCGATACTTTTAGGTGCAAACAAAACAGCCGAGCCCCCAAAACGTGCCCCGGTCAGAATATTCCAAATACCAGCATCAACTTTTAAACCATAACTATCATCCGATGACGAACCCGCTCTAAGGGGAGTAACATAATCAATCCGAAGAGAATCATCATCCTGCGGATAGGAAAGTCTCGTATCGTAATCTTCTGTCGTTCCCGCAAAGGTAGGCATTACTTTATTGTCACCCGCACCGTTTATCATAGCCTCGGTAATCCTGGCAATATAAATAGAGTCTAATGTCTGTCCCGGAAGTTCGATTTCCGGGTCCCTATCTACATTCCCCGTATTTACAAATGTCCAATCCCATATAACATAATCATCATGTCCGGGCTGGCTCCAGGCTAACACTCTCTGCTTGACATCCAGGCCCATCGACATTCTTACATCAGATTCAACCATCAAATCGGCAGTTCCCCATACTTTTTCGGGCGCCACCTCATCTCCAAGTGAACCCCATGATGGTTCGCAATGCGCTCCATCAACTATTATTTGTGGTGGAGGATAAGCAAAAATCCTTTTTATTGTAACACCCTCTTCATCCGGAACAGCAAACTGATAAACATCATTTTCATTATCACGCAAACGAGCGCAATGTCCTGTAATCATAGCATCCCATACTTGTCCGTTTGTATCCACCCAGTTTTGAGCACCGAAAAGCAATCCGGCTTCGGCAATAAGCTGTATCGGAGACCCACTATTCTCATCAGACTTAGAAACGTAACTGCCTCTAAAGTACTTAACCATACCATTCTCATAAACGTCAGCGCTTTGACAGCCGTGGTCATATACCCTGGCTTCAACTTTTCCCACCTTGACTATTTTAAGAATCTGAGCATCAACACCGCTCACCAGGAAAAAGGTCAGCAGAAAAATCAATATTAATAACTTCCTCTGTTTCATTTTCAATAACCTCCTTTTCCTCTAAAA
>Ga0307442_1000949_pt1 | contig 14318 bp, 14 predicted proteins | sample SalMarWE160430MG_FD_202143 | JGI IMG/M metagenome (GOLD analysis project Ga0307442, IMG submission 202143) | Salt marsh sediment microbial communities from the Plum Island Ecosystem LTER, Massachusetts, United States - WE1604-30 | ecosystem: Environmental > Aquatic > Marine > Intertidal zone >...
GCGCCGACTTGACGCCAACTCCGAAAATTAAAGCTGCCACCAGTACACTAAACAACGGCGTGAGAATAAACACTTTCTTCACTCTTGCTGTTACTACTTTTTTCCTTTTCTCCATTTGTTCTCTCCTTTCCCAAGGATTAATGGTGGGTATTATTGAGAGCGAACATGCCATGCCGATCACCGAATATCACCTTATCTATAATATTATTAGATACTAAGGCTGTTTTGACATGTTGCGTTAAGAATAATATTGACTGACAGGCCAAGAATGGTCTAATATTTAACTAAAAAAATATATTGCGTCAAGTCATTTGTATTGAAAATAAAAGAATTCTTGGTATCCGGAGCCGGAGTATGCACTTGACGAAAGTAACCACAGGATGTAGTTTCCATTTTCATTGAGTAACACGCTTCGGCTATCCGTTTCTTGTACAAGCGGACATCGTTTGCCTGAGCCTATCGACGAAAATTGGAATTACAAAAGACAAGAGGTACTGGAGTAAAATGCATACCTTATTTGATGATTTAGCAATTAAAAGAACCGGGGAAAAAGATGCCTAACTTTAAACCAATTAAACAGTCCAGAATTTCGGAAGAAGTTTTTACTCAACTCAAAGAGGCCATTTTATCCAATACGTTCAGGGCAGGAGACAAATTGCCCTCAGAAAGAGATTTAGCACAACAATTTCAGGTCAGCCGCGTTGCTATAAGAGAGGCCATCAGAACACTTGAAAACAATGGTTTTGTTTCAATTCGCCAAGGTGCCACCGGAGGCGCATTTGTGACCGATTTGACATTCGAACAATTGGCCAATGCCTGTCTTGACCTGTTCCTGGCTAATAAAATTTCAATCCATGAATTGCAGCAAGTTCGTATTATTATTGAACCTGAGGTGGCCCGTTTAGCAACCTTGAACGCTACCAATGATCTTGCCAAACGCCTGCAGGATGCTTTTGAGGCCGAGCATCCGCCTGGAGCCTCGCTCACTGAAGATATTACATCCGCCACCAAGATTCATTTCATCCTGGCGGAGATGTGCGATAATCGCTTTTTGGAGGCTATAGTCAATTCAGTTATTAAACTGAACGCCAAGATCCTGGAGGAGATCAAGCCCGATCCCCCCTATTCCATTCATCCCCCGGGACTGCATCGCCCTATTGTCGAGGCTGTGTTATCGCGTGAACCAGAAGCGGCCTACGAAGCCATGAAGAATCACGCCGCCATATTTTATGACAATCTGATCAATTTGGAAAAGGAATACCGCGAGCGGGTGGATTTGAGGATAGACCTGAATCTCAAGAATCTCAAGTTTCTTTTGAAGTGAATTGAAAGGGATCTTTACGCACGTTGTCTGAAAATCGTGGTTGGCAATACAACCAGTGGGGTTCCACATCCATTTCGGGAGCTTAGCCCGGGTTTCTCACCGATCTTCGTCGCGAGACGGTGGAGAGTCCCATGAATACAAGGCACGTGCAGGAAAATGGCCGCAGGCATACTTGGAGTACGTCGAGGTCATTTTTCAAGCGCAACGCAGTAGGCATGGGGCTATCCGCCATCGTAGTAGATTATTGGTGAGAAATCCGGGTTAGTTCATCGATTCGTAAATACGTTAACGTATTTCAATGCCGCCAAGAATGCGGCTTTCCGGGAAGGCAGGGGAATGGGATGTTCCCGCAGCGGCGTCATGTCGGCCCTGGAGTCCCGCCATGGGCGGGAAAGGGTCGACATCCGCAGTGAGCGGAGCCATGGAGGGCGAAGCGAGCGTGGCGGAGGGAATATGCCGGTTCCCTGCCTGCAGCGGCTCAATATGTTGGTGTAATTGCGAATTGGTGCACCTAGGTTTACATTTTCGCACCCGACTTGGGAAGGTCTGTTTTCTTGCAGATACTGCGAAGCAGGAAATTCATCTGGATCTGCGATAGAGGTCCATGGCTTCAGACAAAATGGTACCGGATGTCCGCGATCCTTGACGAGGGTGCTGGATGCGTTGAAAGCACGGCCGACCGAAGGTCGTCAAATCTTGAGAAGAGGACCCGGTTTATCCTGCATGGCCACAGACACGTGTACTTCTTGGAGCCCGAACTTTCGCAGGGCTCCGGTGGCCTCCGCACGCGCCTTTTCAGGATTGTTATTAATCTCGCTCAGGTGCGCGAGGACCAGATGCCTGAGACCACTATATCCGATCACTCCCAGCAAACGCGCTGCCTGATCATTTGACAGGTGACCCTCTGCACCCCTGATCCTCTTTTTCAGATCAAGAGAATAAGGCCCCTCTTCCAGCATGACAGGATCGTGATTAAACTCGAGCAGAAGCGCCTGACACCCCTTCAGGTGCTCCTCCACTACCCGTGTGCTCCTGCCCAGATCAGTTGCCATACCGAATCTCTTTCCATTTGAACAACAAACCAGTCCGAGCGGATCAACCGCATCGTGGCACTTGGTGAAGGTCTCTACCAGTATATCCTTTACTTTCACTGTTTCTCCGGGCTCAATAACCCTCGGGTCCGGGAGTTTTCCCAGGGTCTTCTTTCCCCCCTCCAGAGTCCCTATGGTCAGGTAAACAGGGATCCCCAGGCGACGCGAAAGCGGACCCGTGCCCCGAATATGGTCTCCATGCTCGTGAGTGAGGAAGATGGCGTCCAGCCCCTCGATCTCAATGCCCACCGATGCGAGCCTCCTGGTGATCTCGCGACCGCTCAAACCGGCGTCAACCAAGATCCTAGTGCCTGCTGTTTCAACGTAACAGGCGTTTCCCCCGCTTCCGGAAGCAAGTATGCAGAACTGCAGAAATCCATTCTCATCAGCAGCAGATGCCTTCACTTTGCCCCCTACTCTTTACCGGTATGGCCAAATCCACCCGCCCCCCTCTCAGTGCTATCCAGTTCATCAGCCACAACAATTTTCGCTCGGTAAGTCCTCGAAATAACCATCTGCGCAATCCTGTCACCATTTCGAACCACGAATAGTGCCCTTCCCCAGTTGATGAGGATAATGCCGATTTCTCCCCGGTAGTCACTGTCAATGGTGCCAGGGGAGTTCACCATGCCGATTCCATGGCGAAGAGCAAGACCGCTCCTCGGTCTGATCTGTGCCTCAAACCCGGGAGGGATAGAAACCGCAAGACCCGTAGGAATCAATCGGATATCCCCGGGCCTCAGTTCCACCGGTTCCTGGACCGCCGCGCGGATATCCAAGCCCGATGCCCCTTCTGATACATAGGCCGGCAACGGCAGATGATTCTGCCCGTCCAACTGTTTTACTTTGATGGTGATTGGTTCCTCGTCCACCACAAAACCCGAAAAAGAAGATTGTCAAAACGCCAGGTGCTGAGCGTCAAGCATTTCCCGGCTGAAAGGCCCCAGCGTTGCCAGGAAAACCATGCCATCGCGAAAAATATCTTTTGCCACCGCGATGACCTCGTCAAGAGTTACTTTCTGCATACGGTCAAACAGTTCCTCGTAACTGAAATAACGATGAAAAACAATTTCATTCTTTGCAATCCACATCATTCTATTATCGGGATTCTCAGACGAAAGGTAGATCCCCCCCTCAAGATGCTCTTTCGCCGCCGCAAGATCGTCTGGAGTCAGATCGCCTTTCTGAATCTTGTGGATTTCGTTCTGAACAGTCTCAAGTGCAGGATTGATTTTCTCGTTACCGGTCGCGAGATAGATCCCAAACATCCCTGAGTCACAATAGGTGGAATGAAACGAGTACACGTTGTACGCAAGCCCCCGTTTTTCCCGAATTTCCTGGAACAGCCGCGAGCTCATGTTCCCTCCCAGGAGAATGTTGAAAAGCGCGCAAGCGTATCGTCGATCATCCTTCATGGACGGGGCATCGGCACCCAGGCACAGGTGGACCTGTTCATGGTCTTTCTCCTGGCATGAAACCCCGGAATGTGAAGACGGAGGTATCCGGTCCTTTGCCAAACCTCCCGGCTCCAGACCCTCAAAGAGGGGCCTGAGATAGGATACCAGGGTCTCGTGCTGAATATTCCCGGCAGCTGATACGAGGACGTTTTCCGGGCCATAACATCGGCCCATATACTCGAGGATAGTCTCTTTCCCGATCTCCGCCATTGTCTCATTACTTCCAAGGATTGGAAGGCCCAGAGGATGGTTTCTCCAGAATCCGCGGTTCAGAAGAACATGCACATTTTCATCCGGGTTGTCTTCCACCATGCTGATTTCCTGGAGAATAACCTGTCGCTCCCGTTCCATTTCAAGGGGGTCAAAAATGGAATTGAGGAAAATATCAGAAAGGATATCGGCCAGCTGATCAAAATGCTTCCCCAGAACCCGCGCGTGGAAACAGGTGTTCTCTTTTCCCGTGAAGGCGTTGGACATACCCCCGATGCTGTCCAGCTCTTTTGCAATCTGGTACGTGGAGCGATTGCGCGTCCCCTTGAATACCATGTGCTCGATAAAATGGGATATGCCGTTCTGCTTGGGCTCTTCATCTCTTGAACCGACATTGACCCAGATCCCGAGGGAAACGGACTTCAGATGATCCAGCTCTTCGGAGATGATCCTGAGCCCATTTTCAAGAACCGTCTTATGATACATCGTCCGGATTCTCTCCCAGTGCGGCCTTTCTGGAAAGACGAATCTTCCCGCGCTCATCCACATCGAGGACTTTCACCAGAACCTCGTCACCTTCCTTCAGCACATCCGTAACTTTTTCCACCCGACCGTTATCCAGCTGGGATATGTGAACCAGCCCATCGGTACCGGGCAGAATTTCTACAAATGCGCCGAAATCCATGATCTTCCGGACTTTTCCCATGTAAAGCTTCCCGATTTCGGCTTCCTTGACAATCTCATTGATCATTTCTACAGCCGCGTCCGCACTTTCCTGGTCTGCCGCGGCAATGACCACATTCCCGTCATCATCCACTTCAACACGGGCGCCGGAATCCGCGGTGATCTGCTTAATCATCTTTCCGCCCGGGCCGATGAGAGACCTTATTTTTTCTGTCTTAATCTCCATACGGATAACAACCGGTGCATATTGGGAAACCTGTGTTCTTGCCTGCTGGATGATGTCATTCATCTTCTCGAGAATAAAAAGACGTCCTTCCCGGGCCTGCTCAAGGGCCTTCCTGAGAATGTCACTGGTTATTCCATCCATTTTAATATCCATCTGGAGGGCAGTGATGCCGTCCCGGGTACCCGTCACTTTGAAATCCATATCGCCGTAATGGTCTTCATCACCTAGGATGTCCGTAAGTACTACTACTTTCTCACTGTCGGAGACCAGTCCCATAGCCACACCTGCCACCGGTTCCTTGAGCGGAACGCCGGCATCCATGAGAGACAGGGAGGCGCCGCATACAGTAGCCATGGATGATGAACCGTTCGATTCCATGATCTCGGAGACAACCCTCGTGCAATAGGCGAACTCATCCTTGGTTGGCATGACCGGTATCAGGGCACGCCTTGCAAGGGCTCCATGTCCGATTTCCCTGCGGCCGGGTCCCCCGAGTCTTTTTGCCTCGCCCACACTGTACGGTGGAAAATTATAGTGGAGGAGGAAGGACCTGAAACGGTCTCCATAAATTGATTCGATCTTCTGTTCGTCATACTCGGTTCCGAGGGTGGTCAGGACCATGGCCTGGGTCTCACCCCTGGTGAAAAGGGAGGAACCGTGGACACGGGGAAGAATCCCCACCACACACTCTATGGGCCGTACCTCGGTAAACGAGCGCCCATCGATTCGGCGGTTGTCCTTCAGGATCATGTTTCGCACCAGGTCCCGTTCCAGATCGTGGAGAGCTTCCCGTATAGTCGCGCGCCGGTTCTCATCCTCGTCCCCAAGCTGTTCCAGGATAGCCTGCTGCGTGTCTTCCCTCTTTTTCTGGCGTTCCAGCTTATCTGCCGTAGTGATCACTTCCCGCATGAGAGGGGTTGCAGCCTCTGAAATCTGTTCGAGAAATGGTTCATCAAGGGAAACCTCGGGAACCATCCTTTTCTCTTTCCCCACTGATTTCTTCAGGTCTTCCTGCAGATCCAGCATGGGTTGAATGGCCTCATGCCCGAAGAAGATGGCATCGACCATGTCCGCCTCGGAGACGAACTTCCCACCTCCTTCAACCATGACAACGGCACTACGGTTTCCTGCCACAATGAGGTTGATATCGGCATCCTGCAGCTGGCTCACCGTAGGATTCACAATTAACTGACCATCGAGCCGACCTACACGAACACCTGCAATGGGCCCCTTAAAAGGGATATCTGAGACTTCAAGCGCTGCTGAAGCCCCCAGGATTGCAAGTACATCCCCCTCATTTTCCTTGTCCGTAGACAGCACCGACGCTATCACTTGCGTCTCGAAATGGTAATTATCGGGAAAAAGAGGCCTGAGGGGCCTATCGATCAAGCGAGCAGTCAACGTCTCTTTCTCGCTTGGTCGGCCTATATCTCTTCGGAAAAAATTTCCCGGTATGCGCCCACCGGCATACGACATCTCCTGGTATTCAACTGTAAGGGGAAGGAAATCAATTCCTTCCCGCACCTGATTTGTAGAAACAGCGGTAACAAGGACAACCGTCTCTCCCAGGGTTACAACTGCTGATCCACTGGCCTGTTTGGCGATGCGACCCGTTTCCACATAGAGTTTCCGCCCGTCCAATTCCATGGAACGATTTTGTATCATTTTTCTGTACTTCCTTTCACTTTACAAAATAACTGTTCACGCGGGGCTCGCGAATTACTTTCGAATGCCGAGTTCTTTGATAATAATTCTATAACGCTCAACATTGATCTTTTTCAGGTAATTCAAAAGCCTGCGCCTCTGGCCGACCAGCTTCAAGAGACCACGCCTTGAATGGTGGTCTTTCTTGTGTACCTTGAAGTGATCCGTCAGATATTTGATCCGATTGCTCAAAAGGGCAATCTGAACCTCTGGTGACCCTGTGTCATTATCATGCAGTTTGAATTTTCTAATAATTTCCTTTTTGTTTTCGGCCGTTAGAACCACTTTTTGCTCCTCCTTCTATCAATAATGGCTGCCAAAAATGCTCACTCTCAGAGAAAAACCCTGACCAATTTCGCTTTGATACCCTGTGTTTTTTCCTCATACACGCTCGCCACAGCGATCAATTCATTCTCTTTTGTAATCTTCACATATCCGCTCACCTCATTCTCTGCAGAAAATCCATCCTGCAACTCATTCCAGGCCGGTTGATACCCCTGCCTGATTTTCCTGGCAAGGGCCGCATCCACTTCCACTTCCGTCATTCCGGGTAATGCCTCGTTCAGGGGAATCGCCTCTCTTTCCAGGACTGCAGGATCGCAGCCCCTTTTGAACGTCCCTGAGGCGATGGCGCTTTCCACTTGGAATCCGCCGCTTGCAATTCTCCTCAGCGCCGTCAGGTGGGCTCCGGTGCCCAGGCTTTTCCCCAGGTCTGCGAACAGGCTCCTTACATAGGTTCCTGCAGAGCAACGAACACGGAGAGTCACAAAGGGAAGATCCGCAGAGAGCGCCTCCAAGGATTCTATAAAAACGCTCCTCTTGGGTAAATCGAATGATGCTCCTTTTCGCGCCAGCCGGTAGGCGCGTTGTCCCTTTACTCTCACCGCTGAGAACCTGGGCGGTCGCTGCTCGATTTCTCCCAGAAACTGCCGGCAGGCCTTATCCAGTTTACTGGTAATCCATTCGGGCACCGGTCTTTCCGCGAGAATTTCTCCCGTGGAATCGAGGGTGTCTGTTTCTATTCCGAGCCGAAGGGTTCCTTCATAAACCTTCACTTGCGACATGATCCATTGAGAAAGCTTTGTTCCCTGCCCCAACAGGATGATCAGGAGGCCTGTCGCAAGGGGATCAAGGGTCCCGGCATGGCCCACCTTTCGGACAGGAAGGACCTGACGGATACTCCTGATCACATCAAATGAAATCACCCCTTCCGCCTTGTCAACCAGAAGAATCCCGTCAACTGGGTGTCCCATCTAAATACCGAGCTGCTTCATTCAGAAATTCTCTCTTCACCACGTCGATAGGCCCCTTGCGCTCAAAACCCGCTGCCCTGGCATGTCCTCCTCCTCCAAAATGGACTGCCAACTCCGCCACATCAACATAATTATTGGAACGAAGGCTGAACTTCCATCCCTTCTTCTCCACCTCCCGGATAACCACGGAAACTTCCACTCCGGTGACGAACCGTGGGTAGTCAACAAAACGCTCGCTATCAATTCTCCTCGCGCCGGTCTCCTGGAACATCCGGGAAGTGATGGTCATGAGCCCGATTTTTCCGTCCTCGTAAAATTCCAGTGTTCCCAGAACCGCCTGAAGGAGATTCAATCTCGAAACAGAATATCCTTCCAGGACGATCCTGGAGATCTCCCAGGGTGATGCCCCCAAATCCACCAATTCGGCCGCTATCTCCAGGGTGCGGGAACTCGTATTTTGATACCTGAAAGACCCGGTGTCCGTCTGGATAGCCGCGAAAAGGTTGTTCGCGGTCATGGCTTCCAGTGGAAGCTCTGCACGCTTCAAAATCTGGTAGACCAATTCACCGGTTGAAGAGCTTTTTGGATCCACCAGGTTGATATCAGCAAAAAAATCATTTGTCTTGTGATGATCTATGCAGACAATAGGCTCCTTTCGGTCGACCACAGAACGGAGTGATCCCATTCTCTGGAGCTCTCCGCAGTCCAGTACGAACAACGCGTCAAATTGACTGTCTGCAGCAAAAGCCTGGACAACCCGGTCTGCTTCGGGCAATAAGCTCAATGGCGACTCAAGAGGCTCCGGGGTCACCATGATAGCCTTTTTGCCCGCTCGACTCAGGGAAGTGCCGAGGCCGAGCATGGACCCGATGCCGTCTGCATCCGGGTCAACGTGAGTGGTCATCAGGAACCTTTTTCCCCGTTGCAAAACGTCTACGATCTTGCTTTCAGCTTCTTCCTTATTCATCATCCTTCAGTCCGTCCAAAATTTGTTCCATATGACTTCCCGCAGCAAGCGAGGTGTCGTGAATAAATCTCATTTCAGGCACATACCGGAGAGACAATCGGACCCCGATCTCCCGCTTGATAAATCCCTTGGCACTCTCCATTCCCGCCTGTGCCAGCGTTACCTGGTTTTCTTCACCCAGGACGCTGAAATAGACCCTCGCCTGTTTCAAGTCATTGCTGAGACGAATTCCTGTCAGGGTCACACTGCTGACCCGTGGGTCGTTTACTTTTTCGAGGAGCAGGTACGCCATCTCATGCAAGATCTGCTCACCCACTTGTCTGGCCCTTCTGCCCGGTAACATCGCTCACTCCGCATTTTCACTTCATCTCATTCATTCTAAAAAATATCCTTTACCACAGAGTCACTGAGAACACAGAGTTTACCTCTTTTGTCCGATCGCGAGAGCCCGATCGGACAAAAGGAAAACTGTTCCTAAAAAACCAGAGTCAACTCATTCACCTATTTTGCATTCTTCCTCATCAATTTCTATGAAAACTGTTGAAACGTGCTGTCTCCTTGTTTGTTCCGAAAGTTTTCGGGACAAACAAGGAAGGTTGTTCTCTGTGCTCTCCGTGGCTCCGTGGTGGACAATCACAGCCTGATTAAGCCCCCTCTGAATGAATAACAATGCTGAGCCTTACCGCCTCAGATGTTCAAAATATCCATGTCCGTTTCGATCATCTGCGCCAGACAAAGTGAGTCGAGAAAATCTAAAACATGGTTCAGGGACGAATCAATGTGACGCCTATCATTCCCAACGGTCGCTATTCCCAGTTCGATCCGCTGCCACTTGTCATTGGACCCGGTCTCCGCGATCGCCATGTTAAAGCGGGCCTTCACCTTATCAGTCATGCTCCTGACGACTTTTCTCTTTCCCTTCAAAGAGCGATTCTCGGGGAGATAAAATACTATTTTTAGTATCCCCACCACCATACGATCTACAGTTCAGCCTCGACCTCTTTCAAATGGTAGAACTCCAGCACATCCCCGGGCTTTATATCCTGGAAATTCTCAAGACCAACTCCGCACTCATATCCAGTTTGGACTTCCTTCACATCGTCTTTGAACCGCTTGAGAGATGCAATTTTCCCGTCAAAAACAACAACGTCGTCACGCAGGAGGCGAACCTTTGCATTCCTTTCAATATGCCCGTCTGTGACATAACTTCCTGCCACGGTCCCCACTTTGGGAAGGTGAAAAATATCCTTTACCTGTGCCCTTCCGATAACATCTTCTTCAAAGACCGGTTCCAGGAGCCCCGTCATGGCATCTCTGATGTCCTGGAGTGCGTTGTAAATAACATCATAGTACCTGATATCCACATTCTCTTTTTCGGCAATGGTGACGACCCGTGGATTCGCCCGCACATTAAAACCTATAATCACAGCTCCCGAAGCCGAAGCCAGCATCACATCCGATTCCGCAATGGCACCGGTGGCGACGTGGATAATGTGCAGCTTTACATTTTCAGTGCTCAGCTTCTCCAGAGAACTTGACAGTGCCTCCAAGGACCCCTGCACATCGGCCTTCAGCACAATGTTCAACTCCTTTATTTCGCCTTCCTTGATTCGCTCAAAAAGATCGTCAAGGCTCACAATGCCGGTTCTCATTACCTCGTGTTTTTTCTTTTCTTCTACCCGGTGTCCTATGACCTGTTTTGCGGTTTTTTCATCAGGAACGACGATGAATTCATCTCCCGCCATGGGCACCCCGGAAATTCCGTAAATCTCAACAGGGAAGGAAGGCCCGGCGGTGGTAAATTTTTCCCCCCGATGGTTAGTCATGGCCCGTACCCGCCCATAGTGCTCGCCGCAGATAAAATATTGTCCGGTTTTGAGATTCCCCGTCTTGATGAGGACAGTGGCCACTGGTCCCCTGCTCTTGTCCAGCCTTGCTTCGATAATGCTTCCCCTTGCGGGTTTGTTCGGGTTCCCCCTCAGTTCCAGCATCTCAGACTGAAGCAGGATCAACCCCAGCAAATCATCGATGCCCTCTCCGCTCTTGGCAGAAATTTCCCCGAAAATAGTCTCACCACCCCACTCTTCCGGAGCAAGATCAAGTTCGGCCAGCTCTCGCCTCACCTTTTCCGGGTCAGCATCGGGCTTGTCGATCTTATTGATTGCAACGACAATGGGGATACCTGCAGCACGGGCATGGTTTATAGCCTCTTTTGTCTGAGGCATCACGCCGTCGTCAGCAGCCACTACCAGTACAATCAGGTCGGTTACCTTCGCACCACGGGCACGCATCGCGGTAAAGGCCTCGTGGCCGGGGGTATCAAGAAACACGATGTCCCCTCTCTCGGTCTTTACGTAATAGGCGCCGATATGCTGGGTAATTCCTCCCGATTCACCTCCGATAATATTTGACTTTCTGATATAGTCCAGCAAGGAGGTCTTCCCATGGTCCACGTGGCCCATTATCGTCACGACCGGCGGCCTCGAAACAAGGTCCTCTTCCAGGTCTTCCTCTTCCGCAATCAAGCGCTCTTCCTGAAAAGACCCAAGTTCCAATTCATACCCATATTCATCAGCAACCAATGCTGCTGTCTCAAAATCGATGGCTTGATTGATATTCGCAACAACCCCCAACACCAATAACGTCTTGATCAGGTCGGTTCCCTTGGCGCCCATGGCACGGGCAAGCTCAGCAACAGTAACAACCTCCTGCACTTTAATTCGCCGTTTAATGGCCTTCGGAACGGTAATTTCCGTGTGCTTCTGTCCCCTCTGGGCCTCTTTTGCTTTTCTTGCGCCTTTCTTGCCCTTTCTTTTGGGCCCCTTCCCTTCGTAGAGGTCAGCGCGTTCGAAAATTTCCTTCTTTTTATGCCGAATCCCGATCTTGGGGATTTCCTTTTCTTTTTCAGCCTTCCCTTTCTTCTTTCTCTTCTTGGAGGGTTTTGCCTTTATTGCCTCCTCCGCCACTTCCTTGGCAATCTCCAGCGGAGTAACGGCTGAAATCTTTTTTCTCTTAGCGGGCTCCGCCTCCTTGACTTCTTTCATCTCACGAATGACTGCCCGAAGAGGTCCTTCCTCGGGCCGCATTATTATCTTGGCGGGTTGCTCCCGTTTCTTTTTCTTTATCTTCTTGGTTTTTGCTTTTCCCAGCGCCTTTTCCTCAGCAGTTTCTTCCTCCCCTTTCTCCGGAAGGACCGTCTTGACTTCCACCTCTCCCGCCTGTTTGGTCCCTGTGGATTCCTCAAGCTTCTCGTCAACCGCCGGTTTTCCAGAATCGACAGCTTTCTCACCAACGACTGAGGGAACTTCGGTCACTTGCTCCCCTTCAGGAACCGTCACCGTCTCTTTTCCTGCCTCTTCCGGTACCCCTTCAGAGGGGGGCTCTTCTTCCACCTTGATTTCAGGAGCCTTCTTCTCCACTTCGACCCGCTTCTTTCGGCGCCGTATGATCGTGGGCTTGATCCTTTTTTCCTCGACAACCTCGGCGACTGCCCCGGAAACAATCTTCCGGGCCTGAACAGCATTCTGCTCATCAAGCGTACTCATATAATTCTTAATATCCATACCCCCGGTCTGGAGCTTTTGAACAAGTTCCTTGCTATCCAGGTTTAGCTCCCGAGCCAGTTCGTAGACCCTCACTTTAGCCATACAATCCCCCAAAAATGATTCCTACAACCTCACCAAGTTCCCTGTGCAATCTCAGATCCTTTTCCTGAATGCCCTGGCGAGGCGTCTTCTCTCCCTGAGAAGCTCGATGCAACGCGCTTCATTACAGACATAGGCTCCCCGACCGGGAGCGCTACCGCTTCTATCTATGACCAACCTCCCACGTTCACTCAACACAAGACGAATCATGGACTTTTTGCTCCCCTTCCGGCCACACGATATGCATGTGCGAATCGGGATATGCCCTTTCCCCTTACTCATATCGTCTTGAACATTTCCCCTTGAAAACCGCCCGGTAATTTGACCGGGGAACAAACAGTTTTTATTCCTTTGGATTCTCCTCTATTTCCGGTTCAGACTCTTCATCGGCCGGTTGCCCTTCTTCATCATCCTCGGTCACAGTGTTTTCACTCTCTTGTGCAGCGCCTTCTTCGGGCGCAGTGTTTTTTTCCGGCGTGTACTCCCCGGCACTCTGAATGATGGCCTGTGCATCCTCTTCAGGGATATCACCGATGGACATCAACTCATCCACGGTAGCACCTGCCAAATCCCGTGCCGACCGAAAGCCTTCCTCAAAAAGGTTTCCCGCCAGTTTTTCTCCAACGCCCTCCACACCAATCAGAGACATATAGTTTTCTTTCAAGGCCTCGCTGTAGTGGCTCTCGCTGGTAACGTCCAGTTTCCATCCAGTCAATCTCGACGCCAGTCGGACATTTTGTCCCCGCTTCCCGATCGCCAATGACAGCTGGTCATCAGGGACGACAACCTCCATGGTCTGATTTGTCTCATCCATGATCACCCGAACGATTTCAGCGGGAGCAAGGCCGTTACAAATGAACTTTGCGGAGTCAGGGTCCCATGTAACGATATCTATTTTTTCTCCCCGCAGTTCCTGGACCACCGCCTGGACCCTGCTCCCTTTCACCCCTACGCAGGCACCCACGGGATCCACATCCGACTCTTTCGAAGAGACGGCTATCTTTGCGCGACTTCCCGGCTCCCGGGCGACCTGCACAATTTGTACGATCCCCTCGGAAATCTCGGGGACCTCCGTCTCAAAAAGGGCTGAGAGAAAATTCGGATGGGTCCGTGAAAGGATAATCTGAGGTCCCCTGCTGAATTGCTTCACGTCGAGGATATATGCCCTGATCCGATCTCCCTGCCGATATGACTCCCTTGGAATTTGTTCCCTGCCGGGCAGTTCAGCTTCCGTACGCCCGAGATTAACGATGATAGCCCCTTTGTCAAAGCGCTGAACTATACCGTTGATAATTTCTCCTTTTCTGTCCTTGAAATCGTCGAAAACGATATCGCGCTCGGCTTCTTTCAGTCTTTGCATGATCACCTGTTTCGCGGACTGCGCGGCGATCCTTCCGAAAGAGCCCATATCCATTTTCATGCCAAGGCTGTCCCCCAACTCGGACTCAGGGTCCAACTCCCTGGCCTCTTCCAGAGAGACATGCAGGTGTTCATCAGTCACCTCTGAAACCACTTCTTTGAATTCAAAGACTTCTATTTCACCCAGCTCATCGTTGAAGCTTACTTCCATATCGCGCTCAGCACCGAATGTCTTCTTTGCAGCCGCTTTCACCGCCTCTTCCAGGGCCTGGACAAGCACGTCTTTTTCAACGCCCTTTTCCCGGCTCACTTGCTCTATCATCTTTTTTAGATCCGTTAACATTTTTCTCCTGCTCCACCATTCATTGGGTTGATTCTTCTATGGATGGGCACTAGTTA